>Ga0114922_10000196_pt1 | contig 57278 bp, 58 predicted proteins | sample AartaG_FD_100975 | JGI IMG/M metagenome (GOLD analysis project Ga0114922, IMG submission 100975) | Deep subsurface microbial communities from Aarhus Bay to uncover new lineages of life (NeLLi) - Aarhus_00045 metaG | ecosystem: Environmental > Aquatic > Marine > Oceanic > Sediment | place...
AATAAAAAATTTGGAAGTGATATGAATGAGTTTTGATGAATTTGATGAAAATTTGGGTGGAGAAGAACCAGTAAAATCTAAAACTCCCGCGTCTAAAACCCCTTCAGCAGGAAAGAAATTAACATTATACTTCATGTCAACAATTGGTCCTGGTGAAAAGAAAGAAAAATTAACTGTGAACGACAGTAATCGCGTAAGAGATATTAAGGAAACATTAGGAAATTTATATGGTCTTGATCCTAATGATTTTCATTTATCATCTGGCGGCGTTACAATGGATGAAAATAGCTCATTAAGAGACTATGATGTAAACGATGGCGATGATATTCTATTAATCCCTGCGAGTACAGCGGGGTAAACTTATAAAACTTTCTTCATAATTTATAATATAAGGGCGTTATGCCCTTCAATTTTTTTTATTATTTTTTGTAAATATTAATGGTGATAAGATTGGATAAGGATTCAGACTTTTTTGCAAAAGAATTATCAACGGAGGAGAGAGACCTGTATGATCGTCAGTTTCGTCTGGAAGGTTGGTCTCAGAAATTAGTGAAGAACTCAAGAGTGCTAATAGTTGGTATTGGAGGTTTAGGTTGTGAAATAGCTAAAAACTTAGCAATGCTTGGAGTTGGTCAATTAGATCTTATTGATTTAGATATCATTGAACATTCAAATTTGAATCGTCAAGTTCTTTTTACAGGAGCGAAGATAGGGGAGCCTAAGGCTGTTGTTGCAGCAAGGAAACTAAAAGAAATTAATCCTAATATTATTGTAAACGGATATCATACTTCTTTAGAACGATTGAATCCAGCACTTTATCTAGCTGCTGATGTTATTGTTGGAGGTCTTGATTCGATGAATGCACGTCTAAATTTAAATGCACAATGTATAAGGTTTAAAAAACCATTAGTAGATGGAGGAGTATCTGGTTATTATGGTCATGTATACACAATATTTCCTTATAAAAATGCTTGTTATGAATGTAATCCATTGCCTGTAGGAGAGAATGATGAGATGGCTGCTTGTACAGTGGTTGGCGTCCCTCGAAAAAGGATTCATTGCCTTTTTAAAGGAGATATGGCATTTAAAGAAAAATTTGATAGAGATCCGAATCCAAAAAATGTAAATGATATTAAATTCATTCAAAAGGTTGCAAATGAATTAGTAAACAAACACAATTTCTTACCTGAATATACAAAAGATGATATTGTGAAAATCATCGATAGACACGATCCGGGTATTATAACTATAAATGCAGTTATTTCTGCTTTACAATCACATGAGGTAATAAAAATCCTTCACTTAAATAAGGGTCATAAGGGATTAGGCGAACCTATTAGAACATATGTAATCTTTAATGCAATTACAATGAAATTTTATCATATTGAAAAAACAAGAAACCCAGAATGTTCTCAATGTGGTAAAAAAGTTCGCCGAGTAACTATAAAATTGAGAACCCAATCACCTTGTGTAAACATTATTAAAATATTAAAGAAAAATGGATTTAAATTGGATCCAGAGTCTGAGCCAATTCTAACCTTATTAGATTTCAATGATGTTACGATAGTTGATTTAGAAAAGAATCCTAGTGAAAATAGATTAAGAAATTACGAGTTTATGACAGCTGCAGGATTCAAAGGTGAAGAAATTTTTGTAACCTTAAAATTAAAACAAATTTCGAATCAAAAAAGGTTTTAAATTAAAATTATAAGAAAAAAACAAATATTTAAAGAAATAATTTCAATATTAAATTAAAAAAAATAAAAAGGGTTGAAAAAATGAGTATAAGAAGTAGTCGTATTTCCCGAGATTTTGCGGGATTAAAAAAAATGCTTAAAGAAGGTAGTATTGTTCAATTAAAACCATTTAATCCTAAAAGGAAGAGTATTGATCATTTAGCAATCTCCATTAAAGGACCTAAGGGTACTGTTTATGCAGGTGGTCTTTTTAGGTTAGAAATGAAATTCCCTGCTCAATATCCTAAACAACCTCCTTTTGTAAGATTGCATACTCCAATTTGGCATCCAAATTTTTGGCCAAAACCATCTGAATATAAAGGACAAAGAAATATTTGTCTAGCTTTAGTAGATCCCTCTTTAGTTGGGAAAAAAGGTGGATGGAGCCCCTCAAAAACTGCGGTTACCGTTGTTCAAGCGATAATTGCTATGTTAAACACACGTGGTAAATATGTTAATCCAACAGATGTTTTTAATAAAAAAGCAGCAATAGAAATGATGAAAAATCAAAAATTTTTCGAGAAAAAAGTAAAGAATCTTGTTAAAAAGTACGCAAATAAAAAATGGTGATTTTTAATGGAAGATAAAGACCTAGCGAATTATTCAATTAAGGATGTAATTAAAAGGAAGATAAAAGAAAAAATAAAACAAGAATTAATAGATGAAATTTGTGAAGAACTTCAGTTAGAAGAAGATGAATTGACTGAAGAAATTTCTTCAATGCTTATACAAAAATCTTCTGCCAAACCAATTATTAAACTTACAAAGATACCTACAGCTAATATTGTAGAAAATAAAAAAGTCAAAACTCAAAAAAAAGAGGAAATACAAAAGGAGATTTATATTTCAGTAAAAGCAATTCTTAAAATAGCGAGTCATGCACTCAAATATGCTAATTCTAAAATTCCAAGAGAACGTTGGGTGGAGGTTATTGGGCTTCTTGCAGGAAAAATAGATGGGAATAATATAATCCATATTGAAGATTCTTATCCAATGGGACACGGTACAGCAGTTTATGCAGAGATTAAAGATTATAGAAATTATGTGAGAGCTTTTAAAGATATTAAGAGACAGAAATTGTTTATATGTGGATGGTATCATTCACATCCATCATATGGTTGTTTCATGTCTAATGAAGATATGGGAACTCAAGCAAGATATCAAAAACTATGGGATAAAGCTGTTGCGCTAGTTATAGATCCTTATCAAATTGATGGTAAATCTACTGGATTTGAGATATATAAGGCAGATTTTAAATTTAAAACATGGTATCCATTGGTATATGGAATTAAAGGATCCTTAGATGTACGAATGCTACCAGAAATTTTAAAATTTATAAATCCTATAATTGAGGGGAAAGCGGTATACCTTGAATATGATGAAGATTGAAGTATAAGAACTAGGGTGATTAATAACGAAGACTAAAATTAAATATATAGCAATTACATTGGTAATATTTTTGGTAATCGGTATTATACATGGCGCTATTCTAAATTCCTTTAATGTATTTGTAAGTTGGTTATTAATCGGAATCTGGTTAATTTATTCTTTTAAAGTTATAAAAAATATCAAAAAATATCGCGAATTTAATTCTCCTCATAATACTGCTTTTTTCACAATCGGTCCTGTTTTCATAGGGATATTTTATTCAATTTGGGGTAATTTTACAGGTTTATTAGGGGAAAATCTTCTAGAAGGAACAAGTTTATATTTAAGCTGGTGGAGTATTCTATTCGGATTTCCCTACGTATTATATGGTTCAATTTCATTGTATCGCTGTTTTAAGAAATATAATGTAATTTATTTTGGGACGAAGTCAGTAAAAGCACGTACTTTTGGTTATTTTTTTAGTATTTCAATTGTTCTTTTTATAATTATTTATTGGATTAGTTTTTATTCATTTGTTGATTTCTATGAATCTGTATTAGTACCTCTCCACTTTCTAATAGATCTTAATCTTTTAATATTCCTTATTAGTACAATTCTCATATTAATTGTTCTCGGATTTTTTGGAACTAGAGTGCAATTACCTCAATTAACCAGAGACTATATAACGCAACGTACAAAAAGATTAAATCAATTAGCATCACCAACAAGACGCTCATCTCCTGCAACACAGAGTCAAACTTCTCGAACTAGAACTTCTCCAACACCATCAAATAGAACTGTGACTCGTACTTCAAGAACTGTTTCTCAATCATCCAGAAGAACACCTACCGGACACGCTCAATCTAGAAGTTCTAGAGTTAAAACAAGTACTCGATCTACAAGCAGAAGTACATCAGGAAAACCAATTAGAAGGAGTCAAAATACAATAAAACAAGTAAATTTTAAATTATATAGACCAAGAGCGGGAAATTTGTCAATAGAGGATTTTAAATGTATTTTTTGTTTTAGATTACCAGAATATCCTAAAGACAATGGTAGAGGAATAATATTGTGTCCAAATTGTAGATATCCTGCCCATGCAGATGAGTTTAGAGATTGGCTTAGAACCTCTGGTCTTTGCTCTCGATGCAATGCGCCTATTCCATTAAGTTACAAAAGAAATCCTAAGGTTATTAGTGTAAAAAACTATATAGTAATTTATAAAAACTTTCTAAAGAAAAGATAATAATTCCTTATAGATTTTAAAATTCATTAAAAGTTAATTTCTAAATTTTAACTCCCGGAAAATTCTAAGTAGTTTTATTTTTTATTTTCAATCTTTTCTTTAAATCCCCAATTGTAGATTTTAACGACGCAAAAACGTTGTGGACGTGTATAGATTCGTAGCTTTCAACACTAAATTTTATTTTAGAATCATCTTCTATATTTGGAAAGTCCCTTAAAATGAAGTTTTTTGCCATTTCTCTTATGACATCTTCAGAAAATAGGGGTTTTAAGTGAGCACTTCTTACTAATTCGGCTTCTTCTGGTCGTTTTAGCACAGATTGTATTTTACCACTCATTGATTCTTCTATTACATCAATGATATCTAACACATCAATTTTATGGTTGGATAAATCCTTAATTTGCACAATAATTGTGCCAATTGACCTTTGATTATGTGATGAAAATGGGAGAATATTGATTAATTTTTTAAGATCCTCTTCTGAAACATTAATATCTTTTCTGGTTTTGATGATTTCAGACGCATATTCTTGCGACATTTCCTTTGCACATGGGCATACCGTCATTCCGACAGCGCTTGCCCCAATAAAATATAAATATTCAATTTTGGTAGATGATATTCTGTTAGCTTTAACATAAGAGCTAATTTCATAAGATTTTTGGATATTTCTTGTATTATTTTCTCTGACTTGAACAACAATCTTTCCTTCTAACTTAACTTCTGCTTTTGAAGTGTATGGGTGCCGTTCTAACAGTTTTCGAACTATTCTATCACCAACAAGCTCGATAGTAGGAGTTGGTTTGAAAATTACTTCATTAATGACTTCCTCTATAGTCTCTGAAGTTCGGGACATATGGATACCACGTTGCTCAGCGGGAAGATTAATTAATGCTGAAATTTTAGGATAAAATGAATATTTTTTATTCTCTTGAACTATTTCAACTTTTTTTTCTAATTCTACAATACCCACTTTATCTATGGGAATATCTATCCCGGAACCAGAATCCTGCAAATCTGTTTTAAATTCGTGAATTTTAAGTCACCAGTAATAAAAATTAATTTTTTTTTGTTCTATTCTTTAAAAGGATTGGAATAATATAAAATATTAATTTCAATTAAATTTAGATTGTCTAAGAATTAATGACAAATAAATATTTATTTTGTAGGTATGCTTTACTTGGAGAGGACTTAGAATTAAAACAAAATGTAAATCTAGAAATCGATCAAAGTGGAAAAATTATAGAAATCTCTTATGATAATATAACCAAAAATTTAGAAATTTTACCAGATGGCCAGTCTTCCTTATTAATTCCAGGATTTATAAACTCTCATGTCCATATTGGAGATAGTTTTGCTAAAGAATTGGGTTTTAATAAAGACTTAGGGGATATCGTTGCCCCACCATTTGGTCTTAAACATAAATTATTAAGACTAACCTCAGAAGACACTAAAATTAAAGGAATTAAAAATGCTGTTCTAGAAATGCTTTCAAATGGTATTACATTTTTCATTGATTTTAGAGAGGGAGGAGTAGAAGGAATAAATCTTTTAAAAAAAGCACTTTCTGACAGTTCAATTAATTATTTAATCTTAGGACGATTTATGGATGAAAGTGAAATAGATTCTGTTTTTGATTTAGCAGATGGAGTTGGATTATCGAGTTATAAACAAATAAATTCTTCAAATAGAAAATTCGTATTATCTGCTAAACAAAAATTTAAAAAAATCATTGCGTGTCACTGTGCTGAGAACATTCGTAATAGCAATCTAATAAATGAAATGTTTAATGATAATCTTGTTGATATAATCATCCATGGGACAAAATTTATTAAAAATGATTTGGAAAAAGTAATGAAAAAGAGTAAAGCACTTATTTTATGTCCTCGTTGTAATGGATATTTTGGGATTGGTTTTCCTCCTATCAGCGAGATTATGAGTTTAAAAATCCCGATATCTTTAGGAACAGATAATCTAATGGTAAATAATACTGATTTATTTGAAGAGATACGATATTTTTATCGAATTTCAAGAATTTTATGCAGCTATAATAAGGAACTTCAATTAACCTCAAAAGATTTATTGAAGATGATAACAATCAATGCTGCAAAAAATTTTAATCTTGAAAAAAAGTTTGGATCAATTTCAAAGGGAAAATTTGCTGATCTTTTTTTAATCGATCTTTGCGATCCAAATCTTTTTTCTTCCAAAGTAGATTCTAATAATATATATAATTTAATAACTCAAAGAGCAAAATCAGAAAATATTATAAAGACTTATATTAAAGGAGAGATAGTATTTGAAAGAAGATAAGCGCCCCTATATAATTTTAAGTGCAGCAATGACTATTGATGGAAAGATAGCGTCAAAAACAGGAGATTCTGATATATCTGATGAGCAAGATTAGAAAGAAGTCCATAAACTTAGAACTCAAGTAGATGGAATCATTGTTGGGAAAAATACTATATTAAAAGACAATCCTAAGCTTCATATTAAATTTTATGAACATAATGGGTATTATAGGATTATAGTTGATAGTAATCTTTCAATACCAATTGATTCTAATGTAATTACATTTCAACCAAATATATATCCAACAATACTATGTATTACTGAAAATGCATCATTGGAAAGAATTAAAGATTTTGAGTCAAAAGGCGTAAAAATATTAAAGGCTGGTAAAGGCAAGAAAGTAAATATTCCGGAGCTTATGCAACACTTCTATAATTTAGGCATTCAAAAACTTTTATTAGAAGGAGGAGGTATATTGAATTGGAGCTTTATTAAGAAAAATTTAGTAGATGAAATAAGGTTAACTATTGCTCCATGGATGATTGGTGGGAAAGATGCAACTGGCCTTGTTGAAGGTAGGGGTTTTGAAACTATGGCTCAAGCACCAAGGTTTAAGTTGCTTGAAATTTTAAATAGGGATAATTATGCGGTTTTAAAATACAAGAAGAATGAATAATGAATAAAAATAGTGAAATTAGAAGCTTTAAAAAGCTCACATTGAAAGAACTCAAAGAAGAAGTAAAAATAATAAAAGATCAATTACCTAGTGATGAGAAAAAGGTGATAACTTATTCTAAGAATTTCACACTTTCTCTTTCAAACTATTGCATTAATCAGTGTGGGTATTGTTATTATAATTATAAAATCCCTAAGTTAAATGGTGAGGGTAATGTAATATTACTTAGTAATGATCAAATGGTTACATTAACTCAAGAAGCGCTCCAATACAAATGTAAAGAAGCCTTAATAATGTCTGGGGAACGACCTGGAAGTTTTGCTGAAGTGAAAAAGGAATTAGAGAAATTAAAATATTCAGATTTTATAGAATATGTAAAAGACATTTGTACATATTTACTTGACTTTAAAATTTTACCGCATACAAATTTAGGTTTTTTAACTTATGATGAAATGAAGGAATTAAAGAAATTTAATGCAAGTATGGGATTGATGCTTGAAAGCACCAGTATGAACTTTTTTAATAAAGGGAAGGTACATGAACATTCTCTTGGAAAATTACCAGTAAAAAGAATAGAGCATATTACTAATGCTGGAAAACTAAAAATCCCATTTACTACAGGGTTATTAATCGGTATTGGAGAAACTATTGAAGATATTATAAAAGATTTATATTTAATAAAAAATATCCACACAAAATATGGGCATATTCAAGAAGTAATAATTCAGAATTTTGTAAATAAAGAAGGCATACCATATCAACCAAAAAAGCCTATTAACTTACAAGAAATGCTTAAAATAACAGGAATTGCTCGAATTATCTTTGAAAATGAAATTTCTATTCAAATACCACCAAATCTTATAGCTGGTTTTGAAAAAGAGTTTATCGATATGGGCATTGATGATTTTGGTGGAATTTCTCCTATTACATTAGATTATATAAATCCTGAAAATCAGTGGCCTCAAATAGATAATTTGTATAAAATTTGTAAAGATAAGGATTATTTTCTTAAAGAGAGACTCCCTATATATGATAAATTTATAATAAAAGAAGGTTTTTGTCCAGAAAATATTAAAAAAGTAATAGATAATATGAACTTAGATGATTAATACTCAAATTTTTGAACATATTAATCAAGTTATTAAAGAAATTTTAAAGAAAAGTTTAGCTTCAGAGGAATTAAGCTCACAAGAAGCCTTAGAATTATTAAAAGTAAAGGGAAAAGAATTTTTTGCTTTACAATATGTAGCTGATCGGATCTGTTATGAAAAAAAGCAAAATTTTGTAACTTTTGTGATAAATAGAAATATAAATTTTACAAATATTTGTTATCAAAGGTGTAAATTCTGTTCTTTCAGCTTGCCAGCTACTCATACTGACGCTTTTTTACTGACTATAGAACAAGTTAGAGAAAAAGTAATTGAAGCAAAAATAACTGGATGTACAGAGGTTTGTATTCAAGGTGGCATAAATCCTGACTTAAAGTTTGAATTTTATTTAGATATTCTTAAAACTGTTAAAAATATCGCTCCAAATATGCATACTCATGCTTTTTCTCCACAAGAAGTATTTTATATATCAAAATTGTATGAAAATTCAATTGAAGATACTTTAAAAGAATTGAAAAAAGCAGGATTAGATTCAATTCCAGGAACAGCCGCAGAGATATTAGTTGATGAAATAAGAAAAGTTATTTGCCCAAATAAAGTTAAAGCTTCCCAATGGAAGGAGATTATAACTTGTGCACATAATTTAGGAATTCCAACAACTTCTACCATAATGTATGGTCATATCGAGAATTTAATTGATAGGATCAAACATTTAGAAATTTTGAGAGAAATTCAAAAGGAAACCCATGGTTTTACTGAATTTGTTCCATTACCTTTCGTAAAAGAAAACCCAATTTTATCTCAACTTGAAAATTATCCTTTACATCCTAGCTATGGAATGGATGATTTAAAACTATTTTGCGTTGCGCGATTATTTTTGAATAACTATATAGATAATATTCAATGCAGTTGGGTGAAATTAGGACCGAAATTTGCCCAAGTTTCTCTAAATTATGGTGTTAATGATTTTTCAGGAACTTTAATGGAGGAGAATATATCTAAAAGTGCTGGTGCTGAATTTGGAGAGTATTTATCTCCAGAAGAAATAGTAAAAATAATAAGTGAGGCAGGAAAAAAACCAGCACAAAGAGATACTATATATAATATTATTAAATATTATTAGGATCTTGAACTTTTTAGTAAAATCTATTAAAAATGCGTTTTTTGTTTATTAATGTGGTTCTCGATCCTGTAATAAATCTAACACGTAACGTTGGGCAATTAAATCTGAGTTAACTTTTCCTAAAACAATACCTTCTTCAACAACTGGCATTGCTGAGATTTTATATTGCTCTAATTCACGTATGATATCTAAAATTGTAAAATTCGGATGAGCTGTAATAACATTCATTGTCATTATTTTATCAAGAGTGGCATCTATATTACCCTCCGCTATCGCTTTAGTAATATCCCAATTTGTTACAACTCCCACTAGTTTATCATCTGAAAGAACAGCAATGATATCACTCACATCTTCAATAAGTAAAGATGCTGCTTGTTGAATAGTACTATTGACATCTATAGTCGGTATTGGTATCATAATATCTTTTGCTGTACGTTCTCTTTCTTTAGCTGTAAGACGTTGAAGGCTTATTTGTTCAGCAGCAGTACATGGTAACATATCTGTATGTGCTGTTAGCAGATCAACTAGTTCAATCATGTTATTAGGAAGGACATTTTCTCTATATTCTTCACCTGCTATTAAACGTTGTTTTGATAATTCAGTAAATTCATCCGCATGATCTTTTAACCATTTTTCTACTGCTTCACGGTTGCCTAACATTTCTTCTGGAATTTGTAAGTTATTCGGAGTTCTTAAAATATGCTCTTGTGCAGCAAATATGACCCCTCCTGAATTAACTAAATAATCATTTGCGATCATAACTCCTTTTTCTCGATACACAATTTGTTCCATCCGAATTCTGGCAGCTTTTCTATTTGGATCAGGAGAGTAAGTATTAGCACCTTCAATAATCACTGACCATTTTCCCATTCGATCGACAGTCATTGAAGGGTTTTCAGAGCTTCTAACACATAAGTAATTAAAAACTGGAGCAGCAGGAATCATGCAAAATGCACTTTCTAGGAGTAAATTATTTGCACTTGTAGAAAATTTAGTAGGATGTTTATATCCTTCTGAAATTATTTGATTTTTAAAATATAGATTAGTTACTAATTTTTTTTCTTTCCATAATTTAAATAACTCTTCAACAGGTAATCCAGATTCATTATATAGATAACCCTCCAAATCACTAATACCTATAACTTTCGCATCAGGGACTCGTTCTTTCAATATGCGAGCAGCGTGTGCACCAACAGCCCCAAAACCTTGAATCAATATTTTAAGATCTTTTGTATTAGGAATTTCCAAGTTAGCGAATTGAGTGAGTATTCTCAATCTCGGCATTATATCTAAAAGGGTTTGTAAAGCAATTATAACACCTCCAGCGGCAGCACCAAGTTCATCAATACGGTTACCTCCCATTTCAGCTGGCTTAGATAGAGCATTGTCTAAGCCATTTTCAATAGCAATAGTCTTCATATCAGCATCATTAGTCCCTACATCTGGTCCTGGAAGATATATATCTTTATACCTTCGAATTAATCGAGCAAAACCACGTACAATCTCAGTATGTTGTTCATGAGAGAGATCTCTTTCTGCAACAATTCCTGCTTTTCCACCACCATAGGGAAGATTAGCCGCTGCATTTTTTAGCGTCATACCTCGTGCTAGATTATGTATGTCAGAGGGAGTTACATCTGGTAACATCCTAATCCCTCCCATCGAAGGACGCCCTCCAGCAAGAGAATCGACAACTACATATCCACCAATTTCCAGTGGTGATTTCTCATCCCAAATACATGCGACTAGGTGAGGACCAACTTTATCACGTATAATCCCCAAATGAGATAAAAGATGGACGTCTAAATTGCCAAATTCTAGGTAACATCTTCCATCATCCTTTTTAAGCCGGGTTTTAAGAGTGGCTTTAGGGAGATGTTTATTAAGAAAGGATTCCATTTTTTTTGGTATCATGATATTTAACTCAATTAAGACAATTTAAATTATGCAAATATGCTATATAAGTTTAATAATTATATAAATTTCAACCAATCATATTGTCAAATGACTAATTTCTTTTACTGATTTATTCCTCTTGGATATACGGTTTATCTAAAATTAAACAAATTTCTGCTTTTTTTAACTCTCTTCCTAAATAATTTAAATGATATATATTGTTAGTTAAATTAGATTGAATTATTTTTTTACTTAAAGCTTCGGCATTGTCCCCAATGAAAGTGTAGAGTAATTGATCATCGGTAGAATAGAAAAGAATGTAAATCTCTTTAGAATAATGATTTGTATAAATTCTAAAATAACCGCTGTCATCTGGAATATAATCAGTCAGTAATTTATCTACTAATACAGCATTAGTATGATTTATAAGTGGTGTTTTTTGATTTGTTTTTCCTTTAGCTCTAAAAACTGAGATTCCTTGATTTATCGGGGGCGTTTTTTTATATTTCGCAATATAATTTAATTTTACACATTCTTTTAATTCTCTCACACCCCCCATCAATTTTGTGCTATGCTCAACTGTGAAAAGAATCCCCATATCTAATTCAATTGCTATACTTGCTAACAAACCGTTAATTCCAACAGAATCACAATCAATGAGCTCAACCACATTTGAAATTCCAAAAAATAAGGGGAGTTCATAATTTTTATATTTATCTTCTGAAACCACTTTTTTATAAGAAAAATAGGTTTCTAAAGAATTACATATTCCGGGATTAATTGGTGTTTCTAATAATGGATCAGCAATTAATTTCTTAAACCCATTGTTAAATAATTCTTTTGTTAATCTAAACAAATTTTCAACACGAGTTTCATGATCTTTCGGAATGTAGGCTTTCTTAACATTAGTGGGGAGAATAACAATAGGTATGTTTTTAGGTATATTTAACAATTCTTTATAATTTCCAAGATCTAAACTCAGAATAAGGTCAATATTTTCCTCTACAGCAGCATTTATCTCTTCTGGGGTCATTGAATCGATGCTTATTAACACATCATGTTTTGACCTGATTAATTTGATTATCTCTTTGATTCTTTCGGGGTTTGGTTTATTAGATACACATCCAATATCAATAATATCTGCTCCAGAATTAATATAATGTTTTGTTTTTTTTAGAATATTCTCATTGCTTTTTTCTGTACAATTCACTATTTCAGCAATTATCGGGGGTGGTAAATTCCTTCCAATTATGATATTAGATTTTCTTTCATTAAGGTAATATGTATGAGTCCCTAGGTTATTTATCGCTAAGTTTAGTTGCTCCTTTACAATTTCAGCAAATTTATTTTCTCCCGAAATTTCTAATAATCTATTTGCGGGGATGGTATTAGATAATTCGAGATTTTCTAAATTATTTAAAGTAATAGGCAAATCAGAGGCGAATTCTGGTCCTTTCCTAATTTTTATTGAAAATTTATCTTCTAAATCGCGAGAATCCCACTGAACAAAGCCGGGCAATAAAACCAAATCATAATTAGAAATTTCTATCTGTTCTAAAATATTGGATGTGATCAGTTTTGTAAGAAATGCTGAAATTGATATCGGTGCTTTTATAATATCTATCTTATGCTCTTTAATAGGATTAACAACTTTTTCTATTATAATATAACTCTGTTGACCAGTAATTATAAGAATTTTAATCTAAATCACTTATCAGCTTTTCTTTTTCAAATGGGATAAATATATCATCTAATATTGACCCGGTTGCATCTCTAATTTTTAGATTTTTAATGATTGGTTCGAATCTTCCTCCTAAGATTCCATTAGCGATGAAGGAAGCACCTTGAGCTGCCCGTTTTGCTATTTGACTAAAAGAATTCATTACTCTTACAGGGGCAACATTTTTTAGCCCATCTATCATTTTTTCTCGAAAATATGCTAAACTTGCACCCCTACCAGCCAATAATATTTCTTTTATTCTATTTTTATTTGAATATGATGATGATATACCGAAAACGGCTTTTTTTACACTCGATAAATAGGCTTTTAGCGCAATCTTAGTCTGGTCATCTTTCTCTGCTAAAAGTGTGATCTCTTTTAGACTCAAATCAGGGTATCCAGAGATATAAGCTACACCACCTTTATAGATATTTCTCTTATGGATATTTTTAATTAGATAAGCTAATTCCCCATCAAGACTACCACATGCACGAAAACCCATTATATTTGATCCTCCAATTCCATCAATAATTTGGCCATTTTCAATTGCTAAGACTGCTGTGAATCCATAACCAATCTCAACTAAAATAAAATTTGTTTCTTGAGGTGCAATATTAAATCTTTCCATTTGGTCTCTAATTCCCGTGACTGCTGTACAAATTTTATCAGCAGTTCCCATATCAATTTTATTGATCTTTCGATATTTAGGAACAGTGGATAAATGCTTAACTCCAGGAACAATAATTCCTGGAATATTTTGAGCTTTAATTAATCTTAAAACCTCTCCAAGACCGACTAACTTATTTTTTTCTTTTTGATCAAATTTTAACAAAGTAAAAAATATATCTTGTTCTGTCAATTCATTGACATTTTTTAAAGGAAGTCCAAACCCACTTGGAGCAACCATTAAATCAATATTTTTTACAGTTTTAATTATCGTAATAGCTTTTTGTGGATCATTAATAAGCTCTTTAGTAGGTAAAGATGTGTCCAAAATTATTTTATTATCCTCTAAACCGAAGAAATCCCAACTTTTCGATCCTGGGTCAATACCAAGAACTCTATACAACGATAATCAGATTAAATATATTAATGAATTATAAAAGAATCTATAATTCTTTTTATATTCTATTTTTTTTTAATAATTGCATTTAGCTTACTCTTTTTTTAGAAATTAAGTTAAAACTATAAAAACCGTGGAAATTTTTAATAATTTAATCTATAAATGAAATCTTATACTAAGTTATAAGAAAAATTATAAAAAAATAAATTATAAAAGTGGTGAAAAACGATTTTTGTTAAGGTATTTGTATGTAAAATATGTGGAGAAGCATATATTGGAGAAGAAGCACCAAGTCGATGCCCATTTTGTGGAGCATTTAAAAAATATTTCGTAGAATCGACAGAATATGATGATACTGGCGCTTGGGATGTAGAATTAAACGAAAAAGATAAAGCGAATGCTCAAAAAGCTCTAGAAGTTGAAGTTTCAAATAATATCTTTTATAAATGTGCGAGTAAAAAAACTCCAGAATTAGATGGTCAAAAGTTATTTAAAATTCTTGCTAAAGTGGAAGGTGAACATGCTTCTGTTTGGAAAAAAATTTTAAAGATAGATAAAGTAGAATTCCCAAAATATGACAAATGTGCCACTGAATACAATCCAAATCTAGATGAGTCTCATGCTAGAGAAGATAGAGCTATTAAGTTCTATAGCCAAGCTGCTGCTGAGGCTCAAAATTCACGAGTGAAAGAAATATTTCAAGCTTTTGTAGAAGTCGAAACAGATCATCTCAATCTTTCGGAAGCAAGACTTAAGTAAATTTATTATTTATTATCACTGTCGTGTAAAAGAAATTCAGAATTGAAAACATTATTTCAATCTAATTTTTATTTTTTTTTCTTTAATTATTTTTAATAATTTTAAATTTTATAATTGAATTCGTTTTATTTTAATTAGAATACAAATTAAAACATAATTTAATTTGATATAATGCATTGAGATGTATTAAATGAGTAAGATTAATATGAATAACGCTTATCAAAGAAAAAATTTAAAATTCCCTATTGCAGAATCTCACGATCTTTCTCCTCGATCCAAATGGCTTAGAGAGTATTATTTTAAGGGATTAGAAAGAGAATGGAATAACCAATATATGTCATTTACAACAGGAACAGATTGGGATATCGTTTTCCATGAGGGAGATTGGTATATTAATCCTGAAGTATATTATTATATTCAGGTATTGGGAAAAAATGATCAGGGTGTATTTGCTTCATCTTTTAGATCAATGGCTATACCTGTTGAATTACCAGATAATTTTTGGGAATTATCTCTAACAGAACGTAGAGCCACTTTTCTCGAAAAAGTTATGCTTAACTATATTCCTCACGAAATTATTTCTGAAAATGACTTAATTGTAGGTGGGAGATTTAATACTCAATTAAGCAGATGTTTTAATGAGGAAGAAACAAAAGAATATTGGAAGAAAAATATAAGAAATAGAGAAGCTGTTTTTAAGTACCATAAATCTGGTTTCGGAAATCTAGGAGCAATTCCAGGTCATATTATACCTGATTATGAAACTGTGGTTAAAAAAGGATTTAAATATATTTATGAAAAAGCTAAGACGAAATACGAAAGACTTAGCAAAGAGGAAAAAAAGGGACCAAAAGGGGAAGAACTTAGGGCAATGATGATCTCAGCAGAAATTCCGAGGAAATTAGCAAAAAAATACGCTGAAGAATGTCGAAGGTTAAAAAAGGAGGAAAAAAAGCCTGAAATTGTTGAAGAATTTGAACAAATGGCAAAGAATTTAGAAAGAGTGCCATGGGAACCGGCTGAGACTTTTTGGCAAGGAGTTCAAGCAGTGTGGCTCACTCACATGTTAGTAATGGCTGAAGAATCATACCCCGGACCAGGCCTCTCTTTTGGAAGAATTGATCAGTATTTATGGGATTTGTATAAAAAGGATGTTATTGAACAAAAAGCAATCACTAAAGAATTTACAAGAGATATTTTAGGTAGTTTTTGGTTTCATTGTAATACTGTGTATGATGCAATGATTAGAGTTGGTAATCAGGGAATATTATCCGGATACGGTCAAATTATAACACTTTCTGGATGTGGCTCAAATGGAGAGGATTTAACAAATGAACTTACCTACATTATGCTTGAAGTCATAGATTCATGGTATCCGAGTCTTGAGCCTAAACCTAACGTAAGAATTCATAGAAATTCTCCGGATAAACTTTTGGATATATTAGTAAATATGATTTCGAGAGCTCAAGGAGCTCCATTCATTCTGAATTTTGACGAGAGAAGTATTGCTGGAATGGTTAAAGAAGGTATTCCTGAAGAAGAAGCTTGGAATTATGGAGTAGTAGGTTGTCTAGAAAATACTATGCAAGGTAATGATAGAAGTGGAACTGTAAATTGTAATCCTAATTTAACTAAATCTATAGAGTTAACACTATGGAATGGCAAAAATATGCCTGGGAATGATATTGCTACTAAACTTGGAGAACAAATCGGACCAGAAACGGGAGATGCTGAAAATTTTCAAACATGGGAAGAATTTTATAACGCTTGGAAAGAACAAGTTAAATTTATTATTAAGTATACTGTGGATATAAATAATATGTGCGAAGAACTTCGAGGGGATTTTATTCGCACTCCATACTTATCATCTATTGTTCGAGGATGCATAGAGCAAGGTTTAGATATTATCAATGGGGGTCCTGAATTAAAATTTGTTACTGTTGAAGGAGTGGGATTTGCTACAACAGTAGATTCATTACTATCAATTAAGAAGCTTGTATATGAGGATAAGAAATATACAATAGCACTAATTAAAGAAGCTATTAAAAATGACTTCAAGGGAAACGAAGTAATGCAAACCTACTTAATGAATAAAACTCCTAAATATGGGAACGATGAGGATGATGCTGATGAATTTTCTAAAAAAGTAATGGAAATATGGTCTGAAGAATGTTGGAAATATAAAACACCAACTAATTATCAATATCGTCCTGGAATGTTATCATGGAACTACTGGGCTGGAGCAGATGCTAGTTATACAATAGCAACACCAAATGGGCGAAATAAGGGATCATTTCTATCAAATGCAATCTGTCCTACTGATGGAGCTGATAAAAAAGGACCTACAGCAGTTACTAATTCTGTTGGTAAAGTATTAGGAGGAAAAACTGAAACTGGAGAATATATTAATTATTTACCCAATGGAGCAAGCCATACAATTACCTTTAATCCATCTATAATTGAAGATCCGGAGCATAAAGAGAAATTTAAAGCTTATTTAAGAGGTTATATAGAAAACGGAGGCACTGCCTTACAAGTCAATATGCTCGATTCTGAAATGTTAAAAGATGCTCAAAAACATCCTGAAAATTATAAGAATCTTTTAGTTAGAGTAACAGGCTATAATGCATACTTCACCACCATAGGGAGAGAATTACAGGATGAAATAATTGCCAGAGAATCTCATAGAATTTAGAAATTTTTATTTATTTTCCAAATTTTAAAAAAAAAGAAAAAATTTAAGAAAATGGTATTATCTGAAGCTTTAATTTTCCAAATTCAGAAATTTTCAACTGAAGATGGTCCAGGTATCAGAACAACTGTGTTTTTTAAAAATTGTCCATTAAAGTGTATATGGTGCCATAATCCTGAATCTTTACTTAAAATTCCTCAAATTGAATGGTTTAAACATAAATGTATTGGATGTAAGACATGCATAGAAACATGTCAACAAAATGCATTATCTTTTAACAAAATTGGACTAATTATTGATAGAGAAATATGTAATGGATGCGGAGAGTGTGTAGAGGAATGCCCTTCTACTGCATTAAAAATTTTAGGTAAATGGTGGAATTTAGAAGATCTCTTCTATGAGATAGAAAAAGATAAGGTTTATTATACTAAGTCTAATGGAGGAATAACAGTTTCTGGTGGTGAACCTACCCAACAACCTGAATTTGTTATTAAGTTTTTGAAAAAATGTAAAGAAAATGGAATATCTACTGCTATTGACACATGTGGATATGCATCCAAAATGGTTTATGAACGTATTCTGCCCCATGTAGATTTAGTACTTTTAGATATAAAACAGATAAATTCTGATAAGCATAAAGAATTTACAGGAGTCCCCAATGAAGTTATCTTAGAAAACGCCATTTGGATTTCTAATAATTTGAAAAGAAATGGTAAAAAAATGTGGATTAGAACTCCAATTATTCCACATTATACTGCTACTGAGGAAAATCTTAAAGGAATTGGTGAGTTTATTGTCAATAAATTAGACAATTTTCCTGAACGATGGGATCTTCTTTCTTTTAATAATCTTTGTAGCTCAAAATATGAAAGATTAGATATGGAATGGTCCTTAAAGGAAGAACCATTAATGAAAAAAGAAGATATGGAACATTTTCTTAGAATTGCAGAAAAAACAGGTGTTAAAAACCCATGTTGGTCAGGATTGACAAAGAGATCAGAGGATAAAGATACAAATACCAAAATCAGTAAAAAATCAACAACACCATCTTGTTGATAATATCCATTAAGAATTTATATAAGATAAAAAACTTGATAAAATATGGCTGAAGATAATAATAAATCTGGTTGGGATTCTGAATTTTCTGATGAACTTATTGAATTTACTCAACCAGAAATAATGGTAAAATTGGTTTCTACAATAGATTCAAGGGGTTGGCCCCATATTACAATTATTACGTCAAATCGGGCGAAAAGCAGAGATCAAATAGTATGGGGGCAATTTTTTGCAGGTACAAGTAAAGAAAATGTGCAAAAAAATCCAAAACAAGGTATTTTTTATATGACTCCGGAAGCTCCATTTAAGTTCATTCAAGTAAAAACTGATTTTACTCATATAAAAACCGAAGGAGAAGACCTTGAATATTTCAATCAATTAGATTTTTTCCGATATTTAACGTATATTAATGTTTATAAAGTCTTTTATAATAATGTTATTGCTGTAACTCCCATTAGAGATTTACCACCTGGTAATATCCCAAGAAAAATTTTCAAAGCTATTGCAAAAGAATCTAAAACCAATCTAGAGGAAAAGAGGTTAAATGTTATAGGGTATAAACTATTTACAAATAAAATAGGTGTAAGAGCGATAGCTTATATCGATCCTTCTGATGGGTATCCCGTAATTATTCCACATCTTCAACTAAATGCTGTTGATCATAATAGGCTTTATTTCCCATTAACTGCTTTAAGGGAAGATTTTTTACAAATACCTGTTAATTCTAAAGTTGCTGTCATTGGTGCTAATTTCGATATGGCCAGTCAAGTTGTGAAAGGAACCTTTACTAGTATTCAAAAAATCGAAGATATTCAATATGGATTAATAGATATTGAAGAAATTTATAATAGTTCTCCCCCAATTATTGGTAAAATTTACCCAAAAATTGAAACACGACCCAAAGTAGATAAATTTTCTCTTTAATTATTATTCCTCAATTAAAGAATCAATTAATGTTAAGTTAGAAGTAATCTAAAAAGTCCCTCTGTTGAATCACAATGTTTAATTATCAAGATTTCGGACTAAAAAAAGATAATTTATATGAAATCATAGCCACAACTTATTCTATAACAAAAAGTGGCAAGGAAATTAAGCCTAATGCTTCTTGTATGGGCATTAGAATGATAGAAGGCGGACAAATACAAATATCTCCTTTCTATAGTACAATTACTTATAAAAATTTGAAAGATTATAGTACAATTGCGATTAATTTCGTTGATGACGTATATTTATATGCTCTAGCTGCTTTAAAAGAACTAGATTCTCCTATTAGTTTGACGGATTTTCCCTCAAAATATTATGATTTTAAATATCTAGAATCTCATGCTAAGGATGTACCTTATATAAGAAAAGCATGGGGAATTTTAATAGGGAAAGTTTCACAAGAATTTCAAAAAACTAAAAACGATGATTTAGGAGAAGTTATTATACCCGTGTTTAAATTAGATGTTATTTTTACTGAAAAACTTCAAGAAACTCATAAACTATTTAATAGGGCGGAAAATCTAGCTCTAGAAGCAATAATATTAGCAACTCGTTTAAAGATTGCTAGAGAGAATCAAAACCAAGCTTTATTTTCTAAGATTCATGAAAAAATAAAAGATTTTATAGAGAATATTGAAAGATTTGGAAAAAATAGAAGAGCACTAAAAGCAATTTACCTTGTGAACAAATACATTAGTAGTTTAAAGTATTAATCTTCTTCAAACTTAAGCATTTTTCCTTTATATGGCTCAAATTTCCCATTAAAAACAAATAAAGTGAGTAAATTTATCAACCGTTCACATTCTTTGAAGTTTAAGGTTATTGATTGGTTTTTAGTTTTATCTATAAATTTTTGATCAATTTTTATTTTATTTTTACTTTTATAAAATGCTATGTATGTTTCCTTAAATGGGATTTTCTCATCTTTTTTAATATTAACACTTATATTTTTCGTCTTCATTTAATTATATTCTCATAAGTAAATTTTAATATATATATAACAAAAATGTTTTTTTAACCAGTTTCATGAAGTATCAAAGAATTCAATTTTTATCATTTGATCTCATGAATTTTTTCAATAAACATAAGAGGGTATTGTAAATCTTCAATCCAATCGATTTTTGCTAATACTTCAATTGTATTATATTTTACAGTTAATTCAGCATGAATAATTTTCCCTGATATTTCATCATAATCGAATTGTGTAGATTTATTTCCTTTAATATTCCCTTTATCTAATGTTATTTTTACAGATTGAACATACGGTTGGCAAGAAATTGCTGTTTCAATACCGTTTTCAATAGAATTAATAATTTTCTCATCTGATGTTATTGGAATACCACATAGAATGTGATAAAGAGCTCCTAATTTGATACCAGCCTCAAAACACGCTCTTTCTCTCCCACTTAGATCAGATGAAAAATAAATATTTTCATTAGTTATAGGCATTTGACCTCAATCTATAAATTCAATTTTTGCTCCTGTATTATTAGGTTTACAAATATATATATGACCTCCCCTATTTTTTTGATTCTTTTGAACTTCTCTTAGTAGCGTTTCTGCTTCTATATCTGATTCTACAATACCAACAACACTTGGTCCAAAAGATGACATACCATAAGCCTTTAGCCCATAATCTTCATAAAAGTTAATTAAATCTTTAACGATGTCATGCTGTAATTCGATTTCGATCTTCTTAAATCCTATGTTCTGAATTCTTCTCAATCCTTCTCCAAAGCATTTTAAATCATTTTTAATAATGCTTGGTAAAATCTTCATAATTACTTGATGCGATACTTCATTTACTTCATTTCTAGGAATTGGAGCATATTCTTGAAATACACTGATTTCTTCATCACCATAAGCGCCCTTTTTTACATTAGGGATAACAAGTACAAATCTCCAATTTTCAGGTATATTATGTCTAAAGATTGTTAATGCAGGGTTAGCTGAAGTTGAAGCAGACGAAGGCAAAAAAGTTTCTTTCTCTTTTCCTCGTCCAAAATCATGTCCACCATCTAAAATAAATCCACCTGTTTTAAAACCTCTCCAACCAATTCCAGAGGTTCCTCCTCTTTCTACTAATTTAGTTAAATCCTTATGAGTTAAATGACTAAGATTCTTCAACTGCATTATTGCTGTAGCAATAGCTAAAGATAATTGAGTTTTTGAGCCTAATCCCACGTGTGAGGGGAAGTATCTTTTAAGATTGAAATGAAAATTCTTATTACTAATATTATAGTTTTTAAATACCTTAGAAGCTATTTCATTGATGACTTCAATTGATTCTCGATAATATTTATGAGCCTCAATTTTGAATTCTTTAGCACTATTAGAGGCTTCAAAAACTACATTAGGACGGTCTAACATAAGACCAATACCACCATCAACCCTACCAGTGTATCCATTCTCGTCTATTAAAGAAAGATGAATGCGACAAGGGGTTGTTATTCTTAAAGAGGTCATTTTATTCTTTTTTAACTTAGGAACTCTAAACTATAAATAAGAATTTTCAAAATAATTTAAATGTATTATAAACTTTTATTTATAGTTCTTAGTGATTTAGAAGGATTTGAGCAATTTGAGTGATTTAGAAGGATTAACTCGGAATTTAATAAAAAAGGGATATTCTGAACAAGATATTATTGATAGAATAGTACAAGAGTATCATGATTTTAAAGATATTGATAATTCTTTAGCAATTAAATATGCAAAAGCAATTTTTGAAGAATGTCAGAAAAGTGATATTAGTTCAGTTGCTAACCCTTTTATAAAAGAATTATTAGATATAAATAATGCTAATGTTACTATAGGGAAGCAAGGAGTAGGGTGTCGAGGTGCAGGTGATTTTTTTGTACATAAATTAATTGCAGAATTATCTGAGACTGATAAAAAACCATTCTTAGCACCTACGTCATTAGATGATGCTGGTGCAATAAGATTATCAAGTATTACTAGTTTTAATGGAAAAAGATATGGCCATTATGATTTAATTGTAGCCTCTAAAATGGAGGGGATTCATTCCAGATTAAGTGATTTTCCCTTTATTTGTGGATTTCATGTTACACGTGCCGCATTAAGAGATTTGTATGTTAAGGGAGCAAAACCAATTTCAATTATGGTCGATGTTCATTTAGGGGATGATGCAGATGTTGGAAAATTATTTGATTTTATGTCAGGAGTTTCAACAATCGCAGAACTTACTAATGTCCCTATCACGGCAGGTTCAACTTTAAGAATTGGAGGTGATATGGTTATTGGAAATAGACTTGTAGGAGGAATTGCAGCAGTTGGTCTTGCTAAGAGAAAATTACTTGCTAGAAGGAACATAAAAAATGGGGATAGAATACTTATGACGGAAGGTGGAGGAGGTGGAACAATCACAACCACAGCAATTTATTCTGGAAATCATGAAGTTGTAAAAGAAACTATGAATATTAAATTCCTTGAAGCTTGTGAAATCGTTTTAAACTCTAATTACATAAATGAAATTAGAGCTATGTGCGATGTTACAAATGGTGGTTTAAGAGGAGATCTATATGAAATTAATTATGAAGCTAATTGTGGAGTTAATATCTTTAAGGAAAAAGTAAGAAATCTTGTAAATCCTATTGTTTTAGATATGTTAGAAAAAGTTGGAGTGGATTATTTAGGAGTTTCTTTAGATGCACTTTTAATATTTTGTTCTGAATCTGTGTCAGAGAAAATTATCGGCGATCTTAAAAGAAAAAATATTAGATGTGATGAAATAGGTTATGTGGATGATTCAAACCAAGTATTTCTAACCTATGAAGAGAAAAAAAAAAAAGAAATCCTTCCAAAATTTAGAGAATCTGCTTATACAAAAATAAAACAAGAAATTGGAGAAGAAACACCTGAATCTCTTAAGAATATGGAAAAAAACATTGAAAATTCAGCCTTAAAAGCGTTAAATAAGCGAAAGAAGATAATTAAATACATAAAAAACCTGAACTAGAAATTTTAAGCACTAATTTAAATCTAAAACCTCATTCATTGAGCCTGATCGAAAGCCTTCAATATCAATTGTGACATAAATAAACCCAAGTTCCTTTAATTTGTTCCTAATTAGTTCTATGTTACTTGCTGTTAAAATATTGGATAAATCTTCAGGTAAGAATTCAATCCGTGCAAGTTTTTCTTCATGTACTCTCACTCTTAATTGTTTTAGATTAAATCTATCTTTAAGAAATTTTTCTGCTTCCCTAATCATTATTAATTTATTTTCATTAATGATTTGTCCATAAGGAATTCGAGATGAAAAGCATGCCATCGATGGTTTAGATTGAACATCTAGTTCATAAAATTTACTTATCTCTCTTATCTCATTCTTATTAATATTGAAATCTATATAAGGAGTATTTATTTGTAACTCTTTTAGGGCTCGCATTCCAGGTCTATAATCCGAAAGATCATCTGTATTCGAACCATCTAATATTTCATCATAATTTTTTGAATTTTTTATTTCAAGAATATCATTATACAATCCAGTTTTACATATATAACATCTGTTTGAGGGATTACACTGGAACTGTTCATCTTTTAAGGGATCTCGTTCAACAATCGTGTGATTTATGCCATGTTTTTTAGCAAATTGAGATGCCTCATCGATTTCTTCTTCAGGATAAAGAATTGATCTTTCAGTTATAAGAAGAGTGTCTTTTGCATATTTTTTTGAGAGAAATGCTAGAAGTGAACTATCAACACCTCCCGAAAAAGCTACTATAACCTTTTTTCCTTCTAAAAAAGCAATAACACTCTTTAACTTTTTTTCCAGAATGTTAGGTAAATTCATAATTAATTCTTACAAAATGGAGGTTAATATCAAATAAAATGAAAACTAAGTTTATAACTTAACAATTTTAATTAATAAGAAATTCTAAAAAAATATTAATAGTCTAAGTGCGAATGCTAAAAAAAAAGACATTACTCCCCTTTATTTTAACAAACCTTTTTAAATACAAAAAATGATAGGTAATATTATGGAAAAAAAGATAATAATTATTGTTAGTGCTGCTGTAGTAATAATATTTGTTGTACTTTTACTTTTTGTTATTTTGCCGTTGGCGGGTATTAATGTTATTCCTAGTAATGGTGGCGGTGGCGGAATTTTTGGTTGATATTAGTATATAAATATAAGAGAATAAGAAAAAAAAATTTGATTTTATTATAAAGATATCAATAAAATTCTGCTTTTAATTTTTGAAGCTTACTTACTTTGTAAAAGTTCCCTATCATAGAGCCCAAAATTGCAATTATTATTCCAATTATTATCCAGAAATAAATAATGTAAGCTAAATTGCTTGTATCATACGGAATGACAGAGATAGTACCTCCTGAAAAAAGAGAAATTGGAAATATCTCAGGATTATTTAAAAGAATCAAAAAGACAGGTATGAATGCTAATGAATATAGTGCTTCGAGCACTAGCATTACTTGTTGACCTGTATGATTTCTAACGCCAATTGCTAATCGAATCAAGTTAATTAAACCACTGATAACTATAAGCAATCCGAATAATTTTAACCAATCGAGGAATTCAGTGACAAATAATCCTGGAATCCCTGCAAAAGGCTGTATAATAATGAATAGTCCAAATACGATTCCTCCAATAGCACCAAAAATTAATTCACCAATAGTAACTGGCTGCTTTTTTTTTAAATCTCTTTTTAACTTAGCTTCTTCTCTTCTTCCTTCTCTACGTTGTTTGGCTCTTTCTAATTTCTCTTCTCTTCGAATTTTAGCGTCTAGTAGCTTTTGTTCTCTCCTTAATTCTGTTGCTTCTAATTTTTCTTTTGTGATAGCTTTTATTTCAGTTAATTTTTCTTTCATACGGATTCGTGCTTCTGTGATTGTTTCCTTTGTTTTTTGACTTGCTTCCTCTAATTTTGCTTTAGTATATTCTCTAGTTTCTTGTAAACCCATTTCTGATATATGAAAAGGGAATATCAACGCTAATCGTGAGGGAATGAAGCCAAAATCTTCGGGTAAAAAGCCTTGCATGGAAAAATAGACGAACAGAATTGTAATAACAATAGCCGTTATCAAACACCCAATCCATATCCCTGTAAACATACTCCCAAAAACTTGCCACCATGGTTGGAAGAAAAATTGAAAAATTGATACAATAACATTTATTGCAATGACAATTATAAAGAAAAAAAGCATCGTTCTTATATAAAAGTCAAAAAGTTCTTCTGTTATGTATAATTTTGGTGTACCTCGAAGTTTATATATCTTAGCAATACTTTCAGGAGTTCCAATTTGGAATAAAGTTTGTTGTATATCAGCATCAGAGGGTTCTTGACCTTCAGCAATATTTCTTGATTCACTTAAAATTTGGTTTTCCAAATCTTTTAAAATTTTATCAGCATCTTCCTTTTTTAGTTTAAGCCATTCAGGAAGTTTTTTATATACTTGAGTGAGATAATTATTTATTATTTCATTTTCAGAATAGCTCATTTTCAATCCTTTATTTATTTGATTTGAATATAAATGATTTTTCTATATTGATTAGAATTAATTTTAAAATGCTATTAAAACTAATGGAGTCCATTTTTCAATTGTATTAATGAGATTATACTAAAACATAAAAGAAGAATTTAGATATTTACTTCAATTACTTCCGAAGGAAAAAAAGAGAGATTTGTATTAATCCATATTGTTACCATTTAAAATCAGGATTAAAAAAGAGGAGCGTATTTAGTTTTTGTAGTGTAATGAAAACAATGACATAATACCATGCTAGTGAGCTAAACATCAGTATCCATTCAAGAAACTGTCTTGTTAACGGTGCTGGACAAAGTAAATATAATATAGAGGCTGTTGATGGACCAAAGATCATAAAAAAACCAACAGTTTTAGGAAATAATCTTTTCCTTAATACGATTGCTAAACCTGTAAAAAAAGCACCAAATATAAATCCACCAAACGCCGAAGTTGAGAAATAAAAATGTAAATCAAAAGGAGAACGATCTAAACTAAATACTCCAATAAAAAACATTCCAATAACACCAACAAAAAGGCACACAACACCAATATATCCAAATATTCTTCGAAACAATATAGTATAATGCTCCTTCTTTGAGTTATCTAATTCATGATTTTGATGTGAACTATACAATCGACTTAAATTCAAGATTAAAGGAACAATGAAAATTGCGCTTAATATACATGTTAAATCTAAAATGAAGGGTGCAGGGGTATATATAAAAGATCCTAAATCACTTATCCAATTATACAAAACACTATATTCAAGAGAACCAAAATTAATTGCAATAATTAATCCCAAGATCAATCCTGGAAAAAAAGTGAGTAGACTAATATATATAGAAATCTTAACAATTTTAGGCTTCGTGAGTGTATAATATATATATTTACTGTTTTTTTTCATTTTTATGAAAATAGGATCTACGAATTCCTTATATGAACTTTTATTGCCCATATCATATTACCCTTCTTATTATATTATTAACATTTTATAAATATTAAATTTATTCTTTACCCAGAAACTGAATTCAAATTATTCTTATCCCGTCTCCTTTTATAAAAATTATAAATTATATCTTTTTATTTGTTTCCTTTTCCATTAATTCCGTATCTAAATATAATAATATAAAGTACAAATTCTAATGATAAAATAAAAGAATAAAAAAACTTAATTTTAAAAGATTAGCTCATTATATTTTAATTCATAGTTATATTTTACCAAAAATTTTTGTCCTATAAGTTCCTGTTGTTCTAATTTTAAAAATGTTTCTGGATCTGCCATGATAAAAGCTAGAGTGCGTTCCCCTCTATCTAAGCGTCCCATAACAACACCCCATTCTGGTAACCCCTTTCTATCATATATAATTGTATATGCTTCAACTATAAGATTTCCTTTTGCTTTTTCAATCGGTTTAGGTAAAGCTTTTGCTTCAATTATTTTTTGGAAGCTGGTATAATTAAATTCATTCCAAGGTTTTGCGGGAGGTTCATTTCCATAAATCCCAATTGACTCCGCTGTATTATATCCTCCATTTGCTAAGATCATTATTTTCATTGATGGCTTTTTTTGGATGAGATCAACTGCTGTTACAATTGAATGCATAGAATAGCTGCTAAAAGGTCCACCAAAAAAAGAAAGTCCTCCTGTTACGGTTAAATCACGTGGATCATCTTCAGGAATACCAATTTCTTGCCTAGCAATTTCAACCAAACAAGGAAAGCAATTATAAAGATCAAAAACATCGATGTCATTTAGTTTGAGACCTGCCTGCTCCAATGCTAGTCGTGATGCTTTTCTAATCGCAGGTGAATTATATAGCTGAGGACGTTGAGATAAATAAAAAATATTTATAAGATCAGCACCTCCCATTGGGTAAACCCAGAATTTTCGCGCAATCCCTAGTTTCTGAGCAATATCTTCTGTTGTCATTATTAAAGCCGCAGATTGATCTACATAAAGGTTAGCGACCATACGTTTAGTATATGGATGGCATACTATTCGATTATCAGGACTGGGAGTAATAATCTCTTCGGCATTAAATTTTTTTTGCTCCCAAGCATAAATATTTTTAGAAGCAATGATTGAGAAGCGTTCATAGCGTTTGCCGATATAATCTAAGTGTTCTTTTAAACTTCTACCTGAAGATGCTCTTAAGGCCGTCTCAATTAAAGCGTATGTATATGTAGGGTTAGTAAATCTATAATGATTTTCAAACTGGCTTAAGTAAAATATAATTGCTCTTCGAGCTTTATTTACTGCTCTTGGAGGTGGTTTTGGCCAATTTAATGTAATTTCGCCTTTTTTTGCACGATATTTAGAATAAGATGCTTCTCCTCCTGCAATAAGAATTGCTTTACTCTCACCTAAGAATATCGCTTTAGCAGCTTTATTGACTAATAATTGAGGTGTGTTACCACTTATGGGTGCAGAATATTTTTGATTGGGTTCTATACCAAGAAGCATACTAAGTTTACTTGGAGCGTCATCATAAATCCAGCTAGAAATAGTCGACATATATATTGTGTCAATAACATTTCGTAAACCGTCTACTCCGGACATATCAAGAGCATTTTGACTTCCCTTTGCTATCAAATTAAGAGGATCAAGAGGTTGAACTACATCTCTTTGCTGTGTGATTTGAGCGGCTCCTACAATGATGGGAGTGTTTTTATAATTCATATTTAGATTTAAATTCTATTCCTAAAAATTTAGGTTTTAGTTAGTAAAAATTGGTGAAAATTTAAACCTTTAAAAAAAGTATACTTTGCAAAGAATAGTAAACTTTAAATACTATGTATAGTATAGTATTCATAAAATACTATATTATTAAAAAATACGAAAAATAAAAAAAAGGAGCTATAAAATATGATAAAACGTGTAAGAGAATTAGATTCAAATGCATTGATAGCTTCAAAAGATTTCAGAGATTTTGTAGAAAAACAAGAAACTGAGATTAATAGGGGTATAAGTTCACTTTGCATATTATCGATACTAATTCAAGCAGGTGAGAATGGTCTACATGGTTATAAAATCTTGAAAGATTTAACAGATCATACAAATGAAATGTTAGTTATTGAAGAAGGAACACTTTATCCTATCTTGAGAAAATTAGAGGACGATAATATAATAAAATCAGAAAGAGAAGAATCAGGTAGAAGGAGAAAATTTTATAGTGTTACTGAGTATGGGAAGAAAATTTTTAATCATCTTGCGGGATTTTATAGTAAATTAACTGAGGCTATTGCACCGCTGTTTGATGTAAGTGTTAACTTAAAATCGGAAAAATATTTATTTTGTCCTATGTGTGCTAACAAAATCGAGCTCATAAATCTTGAACTTCGCTTTTGTGATGTATGTGGGCATAATATTGAAAAAGAATTAAAAGGAAGAGGTTTAAAAAATGAGTGAAAAAGAAATGAAAAATATAGTAAAAGAATATTTGAAGGAAGTCAAATCAAAATTACCTGAATGGCTAAAAGATAAAAAAGAGCATAAGGAAATCTTGGCTGAGCTTGAAGAACACATTTGGAGCAAAGCAGAAGAATTGTCTGAAACTGGCCAACCCTCAATAAATTCTATTCGGATGGCAATTACTCATATGGGAAAACCAGAGAGTATTGCAAAGGAATACAAACGTCGAGGAACGCCAAAATTCTATATTACCCAGGAGATGTGGCCTGTTTTTATTAAGGTTTTAGTTATTGTATTTTCTGTTATAATTGGGATTTCTATCATAACCCAAGTAGTAAATTTTATATTTGGTAATGTTGATTTTGGTGAATTAATCGGTGGCATAATTCAAGGAATACAAATTGGATGTCTTTCATCTTTTGCTATAATAACCATAATATTCGTTGCACTATCAATGGAAGGATATTTTCCTGAGGATTTTAAATCGAAAAAAGAACGTGAAAAGTATAAAGAACAACTTGAAATCGCTCGTGAAGAAGGAATTCCAATTTCAGAGATAAAGAAAAAACCAACAAAACCATTTATAAAACCTATAGGAGAAATTATTGGTGGAGCAATCGCACTTGCGGTTGGGGTTTTCTTTATAGCACAGCCAATTCCTGCCATAACAAGTTTAATTGACCCAGAATTTCTTTTATATTTACAATTCGCTGGGTTATTCATTTTAATTGAAGGGATCTTAGATTTAAGTCGAGGACTAATAGGAAATAGACAAATGTTTGCTCATCAAATAATACATGGTATAACGATAGGTATAAAACTCGCTTCAATTTCAGTAGTAATCTTGATGATGAATCGACCGGATATATTTCCAATATTAGTCGTTAACGAACCTGGGGATGCTCTTATAAATATAGGAATTGCACCAGAATTTTATGGGATTTTTAGAGGAATTGCAGGCTTGATAATAGCTTTAGTAGCACTTAGTACGATTGAAGACTTCTATAAAATCTATAAGGCTGAAAAGTACAAAATTTAGGGATTAAATTCAATTTTTTTTTTTTACTTTTTTATTTAATTTTTTTTTAAAAGTAGGTATTAGAACAGATTAACAGAAATAAAATTATAATCCAATTAATCATAAACTTATATTGAGACTAAGTTATTAATAAAATTATCTGTAAGTTCTAGTGAGTCAAATTCATATGGGAAATAAGTTACAAGACTTTAAAAATAATAAACATCGAAGAATTTTAGGGGTTCATTTAACTTCAAGAGACATTTTTTTAAAATATATATTTCCTGAAATAAAAGAGAAATTATGGGAATATACATGGATTGATTTATATGCTGGAGAGGGAAATTTAATTTTACCTATTTTAAATTTAATTTCAGTTGAAAAAAGAATTCAATTTTTTAAGGAACATATTTTTTTATTTGACATTCAACCAGAAATGGTTCATAAATGCATCTTTAATGCTAAAAATTATGGTATCCCTTCAAAAATTGCCGAAAAGAATATTAAATTACGAGATAATTTAGAGAGTTTCCCTAAATTTTTGAATAATGCACCGTTTCCTTTATTTCACATAACAAATCCACCATATTTATATTTAGGCTATATTAGAAAGCACAAAGAAACTCAAAAATACTTAGAATTTTTTAAAGGTAAAAATGAAGGTTATCAAGATTTATACCAAATTGCCATGATAAATGATATGAGAAATGAGATTAAAAATTTAATTTATATTATTCCATCAAATTTCTTATTTGGTGCGTCTGTTTCCAATAAATTCCGCACTGATTTCCTTAAATACTATAAAATTACTAAAATGATAATATTGGAAATAAAAATATTTGAATATACAGGAACAAACATCTGTATTAGTATCTTTAAAAGAAAAAAAGTTCCAAAGTCTGAAAATATAGAATTTAAGGGAATTAAAATAAAAAAGCAAGATAATTTAATTGAAAAAAGATACATTCTTAAACCAGAATTTAAATATCGTGCAGGTTCTGAATTTGAGGAATTTCTTATTGAATACCCAACCCAAAAACCCTTAATTGTAAATTATTACTTATTAAGGGAAGATGTATTGAAAAATAAAGGGTACAATGAGATTCTAGTGATTGATGCTAATAACTATCAGAATAATGAATACAAGAGTCTAATTCTACACATTAATGATAATTTAAAAGATAAGGTCCAGTCAAACATTTTATATATTCGAACAGTTGATACTGGGTCTTTTGATGGAAGAGTTGGATTAGGAATAATCGCTGAAAATTTTAAAGTTGATGGAATTTACGTTTCAGGGAATACATATCGAACTCATCCAATTCAAATATTTTTGGAGCCAATCATTACAACAAATGAACAGATATTACTAAAAAATTATTTCAATTTTATATTAGAAGTGTTTAGGGAGAAATTGGATAGTGAATTCCTCACAACCTATAAATATTCTGAAGCAGAGTATACAAGAAAATATCTAGGTTTAACTCAAGTTAGAAAATTAATTCAAACTTTCCCTTATAATAAAATCAATGAGGAATTCAAAGGTAAATTAAATGATTTAATCTACAAGAAAGATTTCGACGATCTTTTAGAATTGTTAAAAGCTTGCAAAGATAAAAGCAACTAACCCGAGAAACATAGCAATTTTTAATATTAGACTAATTTTTTTAAAATCTTTTCTCTCTAAATTGCGTTTTAACATTAATACGATAGCATATAAAACTATAGCCAAACCAAAAGCCATAGAAATCAAAAACAACAAGCGATTTAAAATATTAGTGAAACATGGTAGTATAAAGAAAACTATTGCTAATAATGCAAATATCAGAGAAAAAATTGTTGATTTTTTAACCCCAATCTGAATTGCTAATGTTTTTACACCTTGATTTTTATCTCCTTCAATATCTTCACAACCTTTAATAACTTCTCGAGAAAGTAAAAGGAAAAATGACGTTAAAAAGAAGAAATATATGTACGGAGGTACATTCGAATTGTTTAAAACAGCTCCGTAAATAAGTCCAATCGAAAAGGATATACTAACAATTATATTTCCAATAAATCCACTTTTTTTACCCCAAGCTGCATATAACCATCCCATAAAAGCAAAAAGAACAGCTATAATAACGTTCAGGTATCCAATATTAAATAAGAAGCTATGAAGTATTGCGATAGTAATCCCGATTAGAGATGTTGCGATCCATAAAATCTTTGCTTGTTTTAATGTTATTGCACCTCTAGGTATCGGTCTTTCAGGACGATTTATTTTGTCGATTTCTATATCATAGTAATCGTTTATAACCATTCCTGAACCTGCTAAAAAGAAGTATGTAATAACACCTAAAATTATATTCCAAGTTAGGATAATTGGATCATTACTTCTAGTATTTAAAATACCTATAATAACAGTTAAGCTTCCCATAATATCATTAATCGGACGAAGAATTTCGATAGCGTCTTTAAATTTCATGATAATTCCAAGTTTATTTTATTGAATGATTTTTTTTCTGGGTTTTACCAGTTTTTTTAATCTCATCAATTATAACTTTTAATGAGTTTCCATTATCTTTTAAGGCATTATTTTCTATGAAAGTACCCATAACGACAATGTCGGCTCCTGCTTCAATAAATGCTCTCGCATCATCTTTATTCTCAACTCCACCTCCAGTGATTATTGGAATATTTAAAACTGATGAACATGTTTTAACGTGTTCGATTGGAATTTTTTCGCTACCAGACCCTGCTTCTAAATACAGGATTTTAAAACCCATCATTTCAGCTGCCAAAGCATACGCAGCTGTTAATTTAGGTTTTTTTCTTGGTAATAAGTTTGCATTTCCAATCCAGCCTGCAGTCGCTCCAGGTTCTATTATTAAGTATGCCATTGAAATATATTCTAAATTATAGGATTTAATTGTATAGGAAGCAAGGGCTTGTTGACCAATAATAAAATAAGGATCAGAGGAGTTCAATAATGACATGAAAAAAATGGCATCAGCATATTGAGATATATTACTAATACCTCCAGGAAAAATAATTATCGGTACTTCTACTTTGCTTTTTATTGCTTGAATAGTTTTATCTACAAAACTTTGATCAAAAACAGTGCTACCCCCAATTAAGATCCCATCAGTTCCAGCATCTTCAGCATATTTTGCCATTTTTGCTGCTTTACTTGGACTTTGTCTTAATGGATCTGGGTCTATTAAAGAAAAATGCAGGGCTCCTTCATTGTTGATTTTTTTAATTATGTATTCATATATACTTCTTTCAATATATTCATCAATTATGATATCAACCATTTATTTCACATCTTCATGCTTATTTGCTTTTTTTCTTATTTACAATCATTTTATTAATTTTATCATAAATTTCAATAATTTTTTCCTTCCATTCCGGAAATTGTGTCAATTTATGGGGAAAGTTTTTATAAAATTTAGAGATCTCTTTCATTTTTATTCTAAGAAAATTTAGATCTAATAACAAATTTGGACGAGAAATCCCTTTAAAAGCTTTGACTGCCATATCAACTAAAGATAAATTTAAACTACCGGTTGAAGAAATTTCTAAGACATCTTCGCCACTTAATAAATCACGTTCTAAACCAAAATTCAAATCATCATTTGAAAGGGTTTGAAGTACAATTCTTAATAAATCTAATGAGGCAAATTCTGCTCCAAAACTTGTCATTACTTTATAATTATAATCCCACAATTCATTTATTGAATTGTTACCAATTTCTATAGCGTGAATTGCTGAATTTGCTGCATGATATCCAGCTCTCATAGAGGGATCTATCCCGCCACCATGAAGAGGATTAACTTGGCATGCTGCATCACCGACAAGCATAAATCCGTTGTCAGCACATGACCATAATGGTCTTCTAACAGGAACAACACCGCCACCTGACGAAAGAATGTCGACATTGCGAGTTTTAACATATTCTTGAAATACATTTTTTTTATAGAGATCTTTTACTTTACCTCGATATTCCATAAATGTTCCAATTCCTATATTAATAGTCGACTCATTTTTTGGGAAATACCAAATATATCCTCCTGGAGCTTTTTCTTGATCGAGAATTATTGTAATATATTCAGGATCTTTAACTTCTTGATCTTTAGGTGAAAATTTTACGATTTCACGATAACATAATATGCTATCTTCCTTTAGAACTTGTTTTTCAATCAAAGAACTTTTTACTTTTTTTCTTAAAGGAGAATAAAAACCACTAGCATCAATTACGATTTTAGCATTAAGATTTACTTTTTCTCCATTTTTTAATTTAACTTGAAGTCCATTAACCGTTCCATTTTTGTATAATAAATCTAAAGCCATGGTTTTATCTAAGAATTGTTTTACACCGGCATCGAGAGCTTCATTCAACAATCTTTGTCCAAATTCTATTCTATTTACTACATACCCTGTTTGTTTTGGATCTAATAAAGTGATACATTTCTTAAGATTTGGTGAATATAATTTCGCTCCTTTTATATGACAAGATAATTCTTCATTTTTTGGATGGTTTATCTTTAAAATCTCAAAGATTTCATTTCCTACTGCATCACCACATATTTTATCTCCAATCTTTGCCTTTTGTTTTCTATCAATTAAACATACATCTAAACCCTTCTTAGCAACAAATCTAGCAGCTGTAGTACCACCAGTACCAGCCCCAACTACTATTACATCAAAGGATTTTTGTATATTTTCCATGATAAGTGATCTCATAATTTTGATAATTAATTGAAATAAAATTACAAAGGTTTTCCTGTTAAAGTAAAGTTAAAAGGTATATAATTAACGTACTACCCAAAGGAACTGTTAAATCATCGTAAGTACTTGGAGAAATTAGTTCGATTACTGTTGCAATTGCGCTGGTAATTAAAGAATATATTAAAATAGTAGGAACGGATAATGGTTCTTGAAAAGTGGGAATTAATAAACCAAATAGAAAAAACGAGAGAAAGCATAATAAATATGCAGTAAAAAAGAAAGTTAAAGAACCTTCAAGGGTCCTCTTTGAATTTGTCCATGATAAGCTAAGGCTTATTTTTCCCCAGCGTTTTCCTATTACTGAAGCTAATGTATCAGCAACTATCATTATTAACACTCCTGCGATTGGAAAATAAAATTGGTCTGGAGCAAATATTCCAAAAATAAGAACTAAAGAGGTAATTGAAATGCAATAAAAAAATGGACCTTGAAGGAAAGCTCTCTTTAAACCTTCCTCTTGTTCTTCAGAGATTGCATCATATAAATCTTTTAGCTGCTTCACTTTTGATTCTTTCGAGCTAAAATATACAAACAGAGTTAAAGTGCCCGCAATAATAGTAGCCCAAAATGGCCAAAAATAAAATGGTGAACTCAGAATTGCTAAACCAGCAAACATATGAACTATCTTTCTTGCAGAAAACTTAGAGATTTTTTCTTTTTTATATAATATCAGTGGGATAAAAATTGTTAAAATTACATAGAAGTACGTAATACCAACAATTCCAAGGTCAGTGAAAATGTTACTCATTTTAGTATCAATTCATTTACTTAATAAAGCAAAAAAGTATTCTTGCTTTAAAGACTTTATTAACACGTAAGGTTTTATTACAAATAAGAATATGAAAATTCTTATATTAGCGGGAATCTACTATAGAGCTTCTATTAACATTACTTTTGAAAAAGACAATATAAATAGCACTTGGTTATTTCATACAACAATTTTTATACTTCTTTCCACTCCCACAAGGGCATAAAGAATTAGGTCCAATCTTTTTTGATTTTATTTAGGTTGAGGAAGCTATTTTATTTCCGTTTCTTATTTTATCTCCAATTATTTTTAACCGAGGTAAAGCATGTGTAAAAAAATTTTTCCAACCCTTACACAAAACACTCGAAATTTGTGAGTTTTGAGGAATTCTAGTGCGATATTTCTGGCAGTCTCCATGGCATAAATTAATGAATGAACAGCTTCTGCAATTATCATGCCAATTAGATTTATTTTGACCAAATTTATGATAAATTGGTGAATTTAGGATATCTTCCCATTTATCTTCAAGTATATTTCCTAATAATAGATCTTCTCGAACAAAGAAATCACATGGATAAATACTTCCATCATATTCAACAACTAAATATTGGCAACAATTTATTCCCATATAGCATACATTATATCTTCCATAGACTAAATATTCCAAGATTGAATCAAAAAGTCGTATAGATATTTGATTGATATCTTCTTTTATCCATTGATCAAATAAATCACAGAGAAAATCTCCCCATTCTTCTCCCTTTATTGAAAAAGACTCCGGATTATTATATTTATCAAATTCTACACATGGGATATATTGATGATAATTAAAGCCCCCATCTCGCAAATAATGATAAATTTCGCTAGCTTTCTTAACAGATTCATTATTAACTAAAACTAGAATATTAAACTCTACACTATGCTCTCTTAGGAGTTCTATACCACGCATAACTAAATCATGAGTCGATTTTTGACCAATTGTTTTCCTATAATAGTTATGTAAATAAGAAGGGCCATCAAGGCTGACACCAAGAAGAAACTTATATTCAGCAAAAAATTTTGCTAAATCACCAGTAATAAGAGTTCCATTTGTTTGAAGGCCATTACTAATAACAGCTCCCTTAGGAGCGTATTGTTTCTGGAGATTTATTACTTTTTCCCAAAATTTCAACCCTAATAATGTAGGTTCTCCACCTTGCCATCCAAAGCTAAATCTATTGTTTTGATTTGTTTGTAAATAACTTGCTATCATGATCTCTAAGACTTTATCTGACATTCGAGGCTTCTTCTCTACTTTTTCTAGGTGATCAATGTAAAAGCAGTAATCACATCTTAGATTGCAATCTGCAGAAACAGGTTTTATTAATAACGAGAAAGGATCCATGGCAGCAATTTTTTAAAGGAATACTTTTTACCTTTATATCTATGACAACCATGTCTTTTAGTAAAATAATTGATAAAAAGTTTATTCTTACAACTCTTTATTTTTACTTTATTGAAAAAGTAGTACACTAAAATATTAAGGTTAAATATAACCCCTGTTCCTATAATCCCTACTTATAATTTTTCCATGCTGAGACCCCATAATATTACCATATATTAAAGCCTAACAAAAATATTAAATTCACGAGATAAAATAAAATATTAAAGATATTATACCTAACATAAATATAACAATTCCCACACTTCTTCCCATAGTTTTAGCAGACAATCTTTGTACATATAACGATGCTATTATTCCTGTTATAATTGATCCTATTGCTAAGTAAAGAGAAATTTCTAAATCAAAAAAGAATTGACCTTTAATCATAATTCCTAAAATTTGATAAATTATGAATGTACCTAGACACATTACAATGCTTAAGATTAAAGCTGTACCAACACCTTTTTTGATTGGATATCCATAAATTATAACCAAGGCAAGCACAATTATAAAGCCTGAATTTGCTCCAAATAAACCAGAATTAAGTCCAATAACAATTCCAAAAACAAGTGCTAAAATATAAAACAGGCGTGATCCACCAGGTATAAAACCTTGTATATCCTCTCCTCTAATCGCAAATTCTTCATCAACCTTTTTTTCTTTTTTATCAAAAATTTCAGTTTTGCGACTTTTTTTTAAAAATTTTTGAGATAAATTATGTGCGGTATTTTTCAATTTTTCTGTTGTAGGAAAACCACGATAAAGAAAAATAAAACCCAAGAATGTTATAAATAGTGGTATAAACCATCCATAAATATTGCCTATCGGTGTAATTAATAATATAAAAACACCTAAAAGTGAAATTGACAAAGCTACAATTATAATTATTAAAGTATCTTTCCTTATTTTAAACTCTCTTTTTCTTATGTATCCAATGCTAACAAAAACAGACGTAATTAAATCATTTAATAAATTTATAGCAATTGCCAGAAAAGCATCACCTGTTATTAGAAGTACAATCGGAAGTACAACACCTTGACCTGTTTGACCAATAAAACTAATACTTATTCCTACAAGTGCCCCGATTAATATTAAAAGAATAACTTGATAAATTTCTAAACTCAAAGAGAATCAACTTCCTATGTCTTTTTGAAGTATAATAAATTATTTGTTAGGTAAGCATTTATAATTAATATTTTTGTCCTTTAGATGCATTTATATTTATTAAGAACAAATCTCATTTAAAAAAAAGCGATGAATAGAGATCGATAAAAATGGATTTAGAAATTTCAAAAGAAGATGCGGATTATATGTATAATTTAGTGGAAAAAATAGTTGAGGAAGTAGGGCCACGTATGTCGTGTAGTCCACAAGAAGCTGAGGGGTCAAAAGTTATAAAAGATGAACTTGAACAAACTTGCGATGAAATAGTTGTAGAATCCTTTACATGTCATCCAAAAGCATTTCTTGGATGGATTAAGATAATTTTAATTATGACATTTGTTTCAATGGTGTTCTACCTATTTATGCAGTGGGTATCTGATCTACTATTAATAATTTTTAGTTTAATCTCTTTTTTATTAACTTTTCTGTCCTTTTTAATAATGTGGGAGGAATTTTTCAATTATAATGAGTTTATCGACCCTTTATTTCGTAAAAAAACATCACAGAACGTTATCGGTAAGGTTAAAACAAAAGAGGAGCAAAAGAGAATAATAATATTTTCAAGTCATATTGATTCTGCTCTTCAATTTAATTTACTTAAATTGATTGGTTGGGGTTTTATCCCGCTTGCATTTCTAGGGATATTGGTAATATTAACATGGTTAGTCCTCTCATTTATTAATTTGATATTAATCTTGATAGGATTCTTAACCCTTAAGGGGATATTTTTATGGGTTACAATTTGGTTACTAATAATCGGAACTCCTTGTTTCATATTTTTGTTTTTTTTTGTACCACTAGGAGATAAGGGAAATGTTGTTCCTGGGGCAGTTGACAACTTAAGTAGCTGTTCAGTAATAGTAGGTCTAGGAAGATATATAAAAAACCATAAAGAATTAATTCCTAAAAATACTGAAATTAGGTTAATTAGTTTCGGTTGTGAAGAGAGTGGATTACGTGGGTCGCATCGTTACTGTTCTGCTCATCTAGAAGAATTGAAAAATTATGATGCAGTTGTCGTAAATATGGATGGCTTAGAGACTCCAGATGGGTTCCATGTCATAGAATATGAGCCTACAACTCGGACAAGACACTCAGAAGAAGTAATTCAAAAACTGCTAAAAGCAGCAGAATTAGCTGGGATTCAAGCTAAAAGGTTTGGTGCAGGAAAATTAGAAAAAACACTTGGCAGATTAAGCGGTGGATCAGATGCTGCATCATTTTCAAAAGCAAATATTAAGGCGGGGTTTTTAAATTCAGCTGATTGGAAACATCGTTCAAGTTATTATCATCAAAATACTGATACACCAGATAAAATTAGGAAAGGAACTCTAGAGAATGCCTTAAAAATCTGCATTGTTTTCCTGATGAATGAAATAAACAATCAGACTTGATTAATTAGATTTTTAGTTAATATAATGTTTTTAAATTATTGATAATTATGAATGCTGAATTAACTCAATTTTTAAAAAATTATTTCGAGACAAGTAAACTTAATCAACTTCCTGAGAAATTTGGAGGAGATAGAATATTTTCTTCCCCAATAATAGGTGTTGCTCAAGGAGATGACCCAATTTTTCAGAAATACAAAGAGATTGTAGGGTCAGAACATTTAACTCCACTTGAATTATGGGTAGCAGAAGGATATGAGAATTTACCAGCTTCAAATCTAAGAGTTATTTCGATCGTCTTTCCATTTAATGATAAAATTCGTAAAGAAAGCAAGAATGTGAAAAAGTTTTTACGAGTTACTCTTCCTGCTGAAATATATTGTATAGGACGTAATTATGCTAATGCTTTTAAAGAGGATACATGTAGGCAGGTTATTGAATATCTTAAGAAAAAAAATTATAAAACGATAGCGGGAATGTTAAGTGATTCTTTTAGTATATTGGTAAAGGAAAAATTTTACTCAACTTGGTCAGAACGTCACATTGCGTTTGCTACTGGCTTAGGAACCTTTAGTTTACACGAAGGGTTGATTACCGAGATCGGTTGTAATATCAGATTAGCTTCGGTAGTGACTAATGCACCATTAGAAATTACTCCAAGAAAAAGTGAAAATCCATATGGAAATTGCTTATACTATTCAAAGGGTACTTGTAGAAAATGTGAAGAGAGATGCCCCGCCAATGCTATTGATGCAAATGGCCATAATAAAATTAAATGTCACGAATATGGTCAAAGAATAGCAAGAAAAATGTTAACTCGTATTGGTCCAATTTTAAATCCTCATAATCGTCGTGTTAATTGGAAAATAAGATTTGCGAGCTTTCCGGTCGGATGTGCGTTTTGTCAATTTGAAGTTCCATGCATGGATAAAAATCCTATAGCTGAAGATTATGATTGATAGTAATAGCATAAGGAAAAATCTGGAAAAGTTATCATTTCCAAGACTTTCTGGAACTAAAGAAGAGAATTTAGCTTTTAATATAATAAAAAAGGACATCGATGAGCTAAATTTACCGTTCTCGATCCAAGAGTTTGTCTTTTCCACCTTTTATTCAAGAGTTTATCCTAGAATAGCATTTTCTTTAGCTTTTTGGCTTCTATTCATAATTTTTTTAAATATTGAGGGATATTTTAAACAGATAACCCTGATATCTGTTGGGATAGCATTCGTTATCCTATTCTTATTTGTGAAAAATCCAGAGAGGTTGGAGTTTGGAAGAGTTCTTCCTTCTCAAAACTTAGTGGTAAAATATCCCTCAAAAAAAAAAGAAAATACCTCAAAAGGAATTTTGTTATTCGCTCATTTAGATTCAAAAGGACAAAGATTATCTATAAGTATTAGAATTTGGACTATTAGAATCTGGTTAACATCATATGTTATTGCTATGATAGTTATTATTCTTTATTATATAATTTTTCTTCAGATTGTCTCTTGGTTATATATAATTGGTGCAATTTTCGTGGGAATCAATTTTTTTACAACTTTTCTGTTTATGATTAATACCACTAACAATAAGTCTTATGGCGCACTAGACAATGCATCGGGGGTTGTTAGCGTTTTGGAACTATTAAATTACTACTTAAATCCTGAGTTAAGGCTTAAAAATTATAATTTATGGTTTGTTTTTACTGGTGCTGAAGAATGTGGGACAATGGGAATTCGCCACTTCTGTAATGAATGTGGGGATTTAGATAAAACTAAATCGATTATTATCAATTTTGATTCCATAGGTAAGAGTTTAGCATATTTCAGCAGTTCTATCAATCCAAATAAAAATATTAATCTGTATAATACATTTCAGAAAAGTGCTGAGAAATTAAATTTAAGATTTCACTATAAAAAAAGTTCATTTGGCATCAGAAGCGATGGGTTATATCTAAAAAGCCAAGGATTCCGAGGATTTGGATTTGGGGATTTAGAGATATATAAGTATGTCCATTCTGTTAATGATACTATAGATAAGGTCGACACGAATCTTTTAAAAAAACTATGTATATTTATAACAGATATTTTAAAAGAAGTCGATGATCATATATTAGATGAATTTAGTTGTTAATATATTATAAAAAAAAGCGTTGATTACTAATCGAATATAAAAGTAAAGAATTAGGAGTAGTTTTAACCCCTTCTAAAACAGCAGAATATATAGTATCAAGATTAGGAGAAATTGAAGAAAACCACAAAATTTTAGACCCATGTGTAGGTCCTGGAATCTTTATAATGAAATTATTAGAATCTGGTATTGATAGGAATCAGATAATAGCTTATGATATCAATCCAAATTTCAAAAATGAAATTGAGGAGTTAGGGGTCTCCTTTAAAGAACAGGATACACTCTTCGCTTTATATCCTAACACATATAATGAATTTGATTTTGTTGTAGGAAATCCACCATATTTAAACAAGGCAAGTACTTATGTCCGTAAAAATAAATTAAAACTAAGAAAAATTTATGGGAAAATAAATGCTCATGAAACGTATGCAATGTTTATTATTAATAGTATTTGGAGGTTAAAAGAAGGAGGAAAATTAGGATTTATCACTAGTGATTCGTTCTTAACTCTAAGTACCCATAAAAAGTTAAGGAAATTTATTCTTAATAATTGTAAAATAAATGAAATTCTTTTAGCACCAAAAAACTTGTTCTCCAATCAAAATGTAAGTACAAGTCCTGTCATTATTATTTTAACAAAATGCTCTGGTCATAAAAATAAAAAGAACAGAGAAAATAGTACTATGAGGATAATCCCTAGAGTAAAAAGCGAAAATGATTACAAAGCTCCTAAGATTGTTAATGAAATAAAGCAATCTAAATATAACTCTTTACCATTTAACATCTTTTTTAACGATATTGAAGAAGAAGTTCTTGATTTATTTGAAAAGGCCCCTAAATCAGATGATTATATACAAGGATTTATTGGGATGCACACACATAATAACAAGAGTTTCATAGCTGCCATTGAAGGTACAGAACTTGCGAATATTTTTAAAAGGAGAAATGTGAAAATAACTAACCCTGATAAAAAATATAATATTGTTAATCGTGAAAATTTAGAATCAAATCAGTGGAAACCTTATTTGAAAAGAGGTGGCTCAGATCAATATTATAGACCAATAATGGAAGCTTTAGATTGGAGAAAAGAGTCAATAAAAAATTATGATATTCCTAAAAATGTACCATTTGAAAAAGAAGGTATTATAATAAGTGGAGTAAGTTCAAGATTAGCAGCGCGTTATATGCCAAAAGGATGTTATTGGGATTCTAATAAAGCTATTGGATTTATACTTAAGAATAAATCAATCTCGATTCCATATGTTTTAGGTCTGCTAAATAGTTCTTTATATAATTATTTAGCGAAAGGAATTATAAATAATACTAGTAGTATACAAATTACAGGAATCCATGCTTTACCTTTTATCTTACCGAACGAAAATACGAAAAATCAAGTTGAGATATTAGTAGAAAAAATTATTAAAAACAAAATGCAAGATATGAATTATGATTACATTCAAGAACAAAAAAAAATTGATGAGCTCATTTTCAATTTATATTCTGAGAAATTTAACCTTTCAGATAGACTAAAACGAAAATTAAATAGGGTATTTTCAGTTTATAAAATAGTATAGAATAAATTTTAGTTTTTATATTAATAGTATTCGAAATATCATTTGATGTTTTTACGAAATTAATCCTTTTTCATAAAGATAATTTAACAAAAATCTACTATTTTTCTACTACAAATATTTAAATATAATAGTAGATATTATAGTAGTAGGTGAAATTAATATGCCTAGAAAAATTGATAAAGAAAAATATTCACGTATAATTGAAAGACTTGAAAAAGGAGAAAAACAATCTTCTATTGTAATTGATGAAAAATGCTCTTATGGGACAATTTCAGCAGCTAAACAATGGGATAAAGAAGGAAGACCTACTACTATTATCCCTTTTACCAAGTCAGTAGCAAATACATCAAGAATTATTTTTTCAATTCCAAATTTTTGGCTTGATCTTTTAAATGAAAATATTGAAGCAGGGATCTGGACGGATTATTCTGATGCAATTATTGATATCATTCGTACATATTTTCGAATAAGAATAGATTCTTATAAACCCGCTCATGGGGATATCCCAACCTTCGCAGATAAAGGAGAAACTTTTAAAAATATTAGAAGTGACATTCTTAAAGAATTAAAAAAATCCTAAAAAATTTAGTAAGTTTTTCAGATAATAAAAATTGTTTTGAAAATTCTATATCCCCCTCTTTTTATAAGGTAAATATCAAGAGTTAAACATATATACCTTATTAGGGTATGTTAATCTACTTAATTGATGGGTAAAGTGCCTTCTGTTTTAGAAAAGATACGAATTTTAGGAGAAAATTCTAAATATGATATTTGTGCCAGTACCGCTTCAAGTCGTACAAATAAATATCCAAAACTTTTTGGAGATTCAAAAAAATGGATTGGGGCTACTGCAAGTGCCGGGATTTGTCATAGTTATACTCCTGATGGGCGTTGCATGAGTCTTTTTAAAACTCTTTATACTAACAAATGTATCTACAATTGTAAATATTGCTTTTCTCATAGTTGTAAGCGAAAGATGAGCTTTACACCAGAAGAATATGCTCGTACATTCATGAAGCTCTATTCGATGAATGTAGCTGAGGGCGTGTTCATTTCATCAGGAGTTTGTAGAAGTGCAGATGATACAACCGAAGAAATGCTAGAAGCAATTAGGCTCCTTCGATTCAAATATAATTTTCGAGGATATGTACATTTTAAGTGTTTACCTGGTGTGAGCCAATATCTTCTTAAAGAAGCGATTTCTCTTTCTGATCGTATTTCAATAAATATGGAGGCCTCCTCTAAAGCTTACCTTGCAGAGATCGCAGAACAAAAAGATTTCAACAATGATATTATAACACGACAGCGCTGGTTAAAACAGATTCGTATTAGACACAATGAAGATACCCTTAAAATTATGAAAGATTTAAAGCAAGATAATCAACTGAAATTCCAAGAAAAAAAGATTAAGGATCGACGAGAAAATGGGTATAAAAAATTTCGATGGGATGGTGCTCCAATTCTCAATAGTGGTCAGACAACCCAATTTGTAGTGGGGGCTGCCGAAAATGAAAGTGATTATGACTTACTCAAAAGAATCGATTGGGGATATCGAGAAATTGATCTAAGGCGTGCTTATTTTTCTGCTTTTATTCCAATCGAAGGTACACCATTAGCGGGTAAACAAGCGGCTTCATTAGAAAGGGAACATCGGTTATATCAAAGTGATTGGCTCCTACGGATATATCATTATAAATTAAATGATTTGAAAGATATTATAACAGAAGAGGGTAATTTACCTAAGGGAGATCCGAAGATTCATTTAGCAAGGAAATATTTTAAAGATCATGGACTAGTAGATCCAAACCAAGCAACTTACCAAGAATTACTCCGAGTTCCTGGAATTGGTCCAATATCTGCTAAACGGATAATTAATCTGCAATCTCAAAAATTTTCATTTAGACGTCGACAAGATCTAAAATCTGTTGGTGTAGTGTTAAAACGGGCTGATCCTTATCTCTTAATAAATGGACAAAACCAAAAAACTCTTCATAATTTTATCGATCTCAATAATAGTAAAATTTCCCATAAGGAGATTATATGAGAAAGGGAGCAAATGAAAAAGATCCATTAGAAGTTGTTGGGTGTGCCAGAGGACATTCACATGAAGAATTGATTAATAATCTTCCCCGACATTGTAAATTTTCTCCTGATCTAATCCGACAAGTTAAGAGAACTCCTGAAGTAATCCTACGTAATTCAGGTACTCCATTAGCAAAGAAAGTTAATCATATGATGAGAGAGGTGTCTACTGAAGCATATCGTGCGAAACAATTTACACGAACAGAAATAAATAATAAAGGTGTATTATATGGAATTGTTGCTCTTAAACATCGAGTAATGGACTTTATATTAAATTACTTTCACGAAAGATTTCCTCAGGGTATAATTTGCTTACATAATGAACTTTCTGGCAAAACTGGGATAATTAATGAAAAAGGAGTAATTCAAGAAGTTAAATCTCCCTTTAAAAAAGTTGTAGAAAGAGTTAGTAAAGAGCGTCCAATTATTCCATATTTCGAAGATATCCAATTTTCTGGTGAACAAATTTTTGAGACCCTATACGGTTCACAATTTATTGCTGAACGAGAAAATAAGGATTTCTTTAAAAAGATGATTCCTGACAAGTGTTTTGAACTACCCGGGATGAGAGGTGGAGTAGAAAAACGTTTTCGGAATAAAAAGATTAATGATTATCTTTAATTTTATATTATTTTCGCATATATTTCTTTAGCTTCCTGATATGAATAATTATCTCGTGATAAATCTAGCAAGTTACCACCAGTTAAGTTAATCGTACTAATCTCATCGTTGTTTGAAATAAAACCTAATAATTTCAAGTTTTGCTGATTAATATTTTCAACTTCTTTTTCTAATATTCCCCTTAAATTTTCTGGAAAGCGATTTCCTAACACCCATATATTTTCAAATTTTAAATTTAATTCTTTTGTGATATCTAATATGCGTGTTAACGTATGGATCCCCATTTTAGAAGGATCTGTAACAATGACTAAATCTGTCACATCCCGACCTGTTTTTCGCGCAAAGTGTTCTAATCCCGCAGGAGAATCTAATAACGTAATATCATAATTTTTAGAAAGTGTATCAATTACATTCTTTAATACTGAATTTATATAACAATAACATCCTTCTCCTTCTTGGCGACCCATTTCTAAAAGATCAAATTCATTCATCTCTATTAGACATTTGTAGACATCCCCCTCAATAATTTGGTTTTTTGGTACATCTAAAGGTAGTTGTCTTTTTTGAATTTTATCCTTTAAAATTTTCATCTTTCCGCCAATTGTGTCGCAGAATTGAACCTCTTCTCCAATAACATCAGCAATATTCGCATCAGGGTCAGAATCTATTACCAAAATATCCAATTTATTCTTAGTTTCTAAAATATATTTTAAAAAAAGTGCTAAACTGGTAGTTTTTCCAACACCGCCCTTACCACTAAACGCTATTATTTTTTTCATGAAAATCCGTTTATGATGAGTGTTTATTCTTCATGTAAAGATAATTGATTTTATGTTAAAAATTTAATATACATAATTCAAAAGTGAAAGGATTATTATAAGAAATTGAAATTTAATTAAGTGAGATATTAATATTTAATAAATCATCTTCTTGCTTGACTTTGTTGTTCTTGACGATATACGGGAACAATTTTTGAAGTAAATTCTTCTAAAGTATAGGGAAACTCTTCTTCACTCGATATTTTACCTAGATCTAACATTATATGCCTTGCTAATAGCCAAAATGCTAAGCCTAATGCTTTTTTACCTCGATTATTTGCTGGAACCGCAAGATCGATCCCATCAAGAGTATCATCAGTATCAAATAAAGATACTACAGGAATTCGAGCTAATTTAGCTTCATGTAAAATTACTTTATCAGCGTGAGGATCTACAATTAAAACTACACTTGCATCTTTGATATAAGTATCAATAATAGGATTTGTAAGGGAGCCTGGTATAAATCTCGAAGTGATTGCTCTACACCCTAGTACCTCACAAAATTTTTTAACTGGTTCTTTCCCATATCGCCGAACTGAAGTAACGATAACTCTATCACTTCCTTCTTCAACATACTTACTTAAAAATTTTGCTGCAATATTAAGTCGTTCATCTGTTTGTGTTAAATCGATAACATATAATCCATAATTAGTCTGTCTATAAATAAATCGTCTTGCATCCCCCGTTAATAACTTTGTTCCAATATGAATACCACAACTTAAGTAAAGTTGTTTTCTTTCTTCATCTTTATCGATTAGTTTATCCTTTACTTCAAGGCCAGCTTCAATATCTTCAGTATCTAATAAGTTAAGTTCTTCTTCCAGATCAAGATCATCTTCAAAATCGATATCAAGATCTTCGCTAAAATCCTCTATAGTTTCGATCTTTTTCTTATCTTCCGTTTCTTCGGTTTTCTTTTTCTTTCGAGCCAAAATTGTAGCCTTATTTATTTTATTCTGACGTAAATGTAATTAAAATATTTTAGAATTCAACGAATTCAAGAATATATTATTGAATACATGATAACTTTAATATTTTATTGAGTAGATTTTTGTAAAACCTTAAGAACTAAAGTATTAATATGGCAAAATGATTTTTATTATTATTATAATTCTTAGAATATAATTATCAAACATGGTTTTAATTCTAAAGTTGTATTAATAATGACTTCCTATCGATTAGTTATTAGCATTATCATTGGGGTCATATTAAGTTTTTTTTCAGCCTTTTTCTTTAATATGATGGTTATTCTAAATCAAATTGAGTTACATGCTGGAAGTGATGTATTAAGAATAGCTGCATTATTAGTTGGAGCAAATTTTGATTTTGATATGATTTCATTTATCACTGGATCTCCTTCCATCCTCGGCTTTTTTGCACCAGAGATTTTAGCGTGGATTTTCATTGGTTATATCTCAGGTACAATTGCAAAGGGTTTAAGACGAGGCGTAATTGCAGGTTCATTAGTGGTTGTTATAGTTTTATCAATTTGGATTATATTAAGCATTTTTTCTCAGGTGGATTTAATGGCTTTATTCACAGAAAATCAGTTAATTGAGACTTTAGGAGGTATAATTAGCGCTTTAATAGGGGTATTAATAGGAGGATCAGTTGGTGGATTAATAAGCGGGCCTTATGAGGAATTCTAGGAAAATATTCCACTTTGCTCTTTTCACATATTGATATTTACACTTTTATAATTGTAGAGTTCTTGGCTAGAATTGCCACTGAATGAATTTTCACATATCTAAAACTTAAAGTTAATTGGTAAATTATAAAAACTAATGGTTAATAAAGAAGAGATTTTACCCGATCGAGAGTTTGCATTAGATTTATTAAAGATTTTGAAAATTCCGCTTTCTGTTAGACGCCATTCAGAAAAAGTTGCTGATAAAGCTATAGAAATTGCTCAAAAAATAAAAAAAGTTAAAGTAGATATGAATTTAATTGAAATTGGCGCCTTACTGCATGATATTGGAAGAACAAAAACTCATGGTTTTAAACATGCATTAATAGGGGGTAAAATCTTAAAACATAGAGGACTTTCAGTTAAACTTGCTAGAATCTGTGAGACTCATATATTAGGTGGTTTAGATAAAGAAGATGCGAAAAAAGTAGGTTTACCTGAAAGAGATTATTTACCTTCGACTTTAGAAGAAAAAATCATATGTCTAGCAGATAAACATATGGCTGGTACCAGAGAAGTATCAATTCAAGAAAGATTTAATAGATGGTTTGGTAAATATGGAAAAACAAAATTACTTGAAAAATCCAAAAACAGAATTGAAAAAATTCAAAAAGAAATCGAAGAGTTAATGTAACGACTTAATTCAATAATTTCTTCTTTAACTGATTAATTAAAGTCACATATTAGTTCCTGATTTTTACATAATATTTCATAATCCTTATCTAAAGAAAGAACTACTCTCCAAACTATTAAACATGCTTCTAATAATACTTGAGGATCAACTTTATCATGTCTATCAACCTTATTATGGGTATATTTAGCACCAGCTCTTGTGACAATGTCAACAGAATCATATCCTCTTAGATGAAAAGGAACAGAATCAGTATGTGCTCCTGTTGATAAATGAAATCCTTTTATATTCACTTTTTCAGCAATAGCAGCTTTTTCTAAGTATTTACTAAGGAGGGGTGCAATTTTCTTTCGAGGTAAAATCCCATATGATTTCAGATATTCTATTTGATTTCTGGATTCGTTTATGCAAGAAATCATATCTAAATTAATTTGAAATATTCTGCCTTTTATAAATTCACCTTCGTGATTGTTTACAAAAACTCTGGAACCCATTGTTCCCAGTTCTTCAGCAGAAAATTGACAAATCCAGACGTTGAAGTTATCAAGTGGGTTTTCTTTAAATCTTTTGCTTAATTCAAATACGACTGACATTCCAGAAGCATTATCTAATGCTCCGGGAGAATAATTATGAGTATTTAAAAACATTAAAAATATATTTGAAATTGAGATTAATATAGTAAAAATCCATACACCAAGTCCTAATATCAATAGATCTATTTCTATTATAGTATAGGCGTGAATAAATAGAGCTATAAAAAATCCTCCAAGAAAAATCCCACTATATAACCACACTTTATAAAAAAATACTCTCCAATATGTCTTAAACGTTTGAGATTTAGAATCTAAATGTGCTGAAATTATAATGTTTCCGGCATCTTCAGTTGTTAGATTCTTGGCTGGTATTTTTATAAAAACATTAGTGGCTGAAATAATCTTTCCATAATATTCGCCCCAAAAACCAGGAATTTCAGGATGTTTTAGCCCTTTAACGAGTAAAAAAAGAAAAATTGCCATGATTCCCCCTATAAAGATCGTAATAAATAAATTAATATATACAAACATCAAGATAAACAAGGAAAAGGTTAAATTAATGACCATAATTAGCTTTATGAGTGTAGTAGAATAAAAATCAGAAAATTTAAAAGGTTCTTTTTGGATTTGTATCTCATTAAATCCAATATCTTTAAAAGTTTTTATTGTTAATTCAACAGCTTTCTTTTCTCCACTTGTCCCAACTAAGCGAGGAAAGCTAAAAATCTTAACATAATTATATAGCCTATCAACATTAAAAGATTGTTCTTGTGAGGGAGTTCCAGTTTTCAATGTTGTAATAAAAAATATATGATTTCTGATTAAATTTACTCTATTTCTGTTATATTATAGGAAAATATATGTTTTACTATTTAGTTCAATAAATTAGCTCATATTTTTTAATTTATCAATAATAATCTTTTGAATTTTCTCTTGGACAAATTCAATAATAGCATCCGAGCTGATTATGTAATAGCCTTCTTGTTTAGCACGTTGAAGATAAAGATTTCTTACTTTATCTAAGAATGAAGTATCTTCAAATTTTTCTAAATCTTCATCCTCTTTTCTTGCTAAAGCAATTTTCGGATCGATATCCAAAATTATTGTAATATCGGGCAAACCTACAAATTTATTTATTTCTTTAACCCATTCAACTGAAATTTCATGAGATTGTATAGATTGATATACTATTGAAGATTCTATATATCGATCAGAAATAACGATAAAACCCTCTTCAAGTTTATTTTTTATTTCAATTTTATAATGGAGATTTCTATCCGCTGCAAACAATAAAGCATCTGTAGTAGGTGGAATATCTTTGTTTTTCAAAAATTCTCTTAAAAGTTTTCCTATTTTGCTTTGTGAAGGTTCTTGTGTTAAATGAACTTTAAAACCTTTGCCTTCTAAAAAACCTTTAAGAAGATGACTATGAGTTGTAGTTCCTGCAGCATCTCCTCCTTCCAAAACAATAAATAAAGATTTTTGCATCAAATTAATTTAAAAATAAATTTTTTATTGGAGAAATTTCAACTTAGATTTAGTAAATAATTATTAATAAGGACTTATTTTTTTTATTTTTAATTAATTTAAATTATTAAATTTTTAACAAAATAAAGGAAAATAGACTATATTTATAAATAATTATGAAAACCTATCAGAAAATTTAAAATGGTTAAATTATCTTATTTAAAATGAGAGAAATGGGTAAAAATTTCGCATATTGTGATAATTGTGAGAAAGAAATTTTGAAGCCAAAAAGAAGGACTATGGATAATATGTATTATAACGTTTGGATTCTTACTATCATTTCTTCATTAGGGATTGCTTTAGTTCCTTTTCTAATTTATCGTTATGTTATCTTAAAAAGAAATCTTTGTCCTACGTGCCAAAATAGATTAGATTTTTACAATTCACAAGAAGAATTTCCTGAACCAAGAGCCCAAATTGCCCGAATACTTCAAACAATTGATCAAGAAAAAACTGAAAAGGAAGAAAGAATAATTTGCCCATATTGTCAAGAAGAAATACTAAATCAAGGGACAGTTTGCCCTATTTGTGGAACTACTATTAAAGAATAGAAATATATAATAATTATTTTTAATTATTAAAAGAAATAAATAAAGGTTAAAGAAATTTAAATGAGTGATACTGCTTATTGCCCCCGTTGTCAGCAAAATGTATTATTGACTCGTGAAGGGATAGATACTTGTCTTGCAATAATATTATTAATTTTTACAGCGGGAATTGGCTTAATAATTTACCTCGCTATTTACTATAATAAACCAAAACAACATTGTGTCCATTGCGGAACTAAAGTTACAGCTTTTCAAACTTCAACCCCCTATACAATTCAATCTCAACCTCAAATTCAAAATGCTTCATATGCCGCACCTATAAACACAACTGAAGAAGTCACAGGAGCTAGACCTAATTTTTGTGCCCTTTGTGGAGAAAAATTAGATTTGGGAATAAAATTTTGTCCGACTTGCGGAAGTCAAATTACAGATAATTAATTTTTTAATTTTATTCCTTTGTAGAAATATTAATATTCATCGATTTTAAAAATTGGACTCCAAATTTTTTTAATTCAATCAAAATCTCCTTGTAATTAAATAAAAAATTATATATTTTGGAGTGATAGAAAAATGTATTGTCAAAAATGTAAGATGAATGTATATACAAAACCAAATGATTTCAATATTGGCTTAGCAATTATTTTAGCTATATTCACTGGTGGTATCGGGTTATTAATTTATGTTGCTGTTTACTTAGATAAATCACATAAACCCCGCTGTATTCACTGTGATTCAATTTGTTATGAACGAAAGGAAAATAATCAACCAAGTTCAAATTATCAGGTAATTAGTGCTTCTAATCAACCAGAGAATCAAAAAATTATTATAGAACCGCAACAGATTGAAGAAAAATCAAAATTCTGCTTTAATTGTGGATCTGAGCTAGATATTAGTGCAAATGCCAAATTTTGTGCACTTTGTGGAACCTCAATACAATAATTTATTATTTTTTTTATTATTTTTATTTTTAAAAAATTCATATTCTTTCTTACTAAGAAATTCAATAATTATCTTTTTCATTAAATTAACATTTGGCTTTTTATTAGTCCACCACTCAAATGCAGAAGCACCTTGATTAACTAACATATCTAAACCCCCTAGTGTTTTACATCCTTTTTTAGTGGCTTCTTTTATTAATTTAGTCTCTAATGGGTTATAGACTACATCAAAAACAATTAAGTCTTTATGCAAAAATTCTGCAGGTATTGGTGATTTATCAACGTTCGGATACATTCCAACTGGAGTTGTATTGATTAAGATATCAGCTGTTTTCGCTTCTTCTCTCAAGACATAATTATTAAATTTCTTTGGCTCAGCATTTATCCCAAAACTTTTTTTCAATTCATTTGTAAGCTTTTCTGCTCTCTTTTCAGTTCTATTTGCTATTACTATTTTATTTACATCATTCGCTAAAATGTAACTCAAAGCTCTTGCAGCTCCACCAGCTCCTAATAATAAGATATTCTTTCCCAAAATTGTATACCCTGCATTCAATATTGCCTTTTTACCGCCTTCTGCATCCGTATTTCTACCAGTTAAATATCCTTTATCATTTTTGATTGTATTTATTGCTCCAATTTTCTGTGTTATAGTATCAATATCATCTAAGTATTCCATGATTTTTTGTTTGAAAGGGATAGTCACGTTTATTCCTTTAATATTAAATGCTCTAAATGCCTCTACAGCAAGTTCTAAATTATTAGGATAAATACTGAATGCTAAATAAATATAATTAAGGTTAAGGTCTTGGATCGCAGCATTATGCATTATTGGACTCATAGAATGTTCAATTGGATACCCAATAATGCATAGAACTTTTGTACGAGCAGTAATAAAATTAATCCCTTTCATATTAGATAACAAAGATTTATTTGTCTCAACCAATTATCTCATCATTAAAATGACTCTCAAATTCTTTTGATCTTACCTGTGTAGCTTGTCTATACCTCTCAAAGCGATTTTCCCATTTTGCATCAACATTAAAAGCCACTTTCGCAAATTCAATTGATTTTATAGCTTTAGCTAATGCCTCTTGATCTTTTGGACGATAAATTTTGATAGGATCTCCAATAGCAATGTTATTTGGAGGAATAAATGAATTAGCTGGAACAAGTGTTTTTGCATGAACAAAAGCTCCAACAGCAACTGCAGCACCAGATTGGACAATGGCACCTTGCAAGATAGTGGCACCAGTAGCTATATATGAATTAGATTCAACTTTACAACCAATAAGAGTTGATTGTGGTGAAATAAAAACATGATCACCAATAATTACAGGATATTCAAGATTTCCTGATGCTGTAGCTCTAAGAACAGCATTTTCACATATTACTGAGCATTCACCAATTTCGATCTTAGAGGCCTCTGAATCAAGAACAGAACCATACATTATCCTTGAATCTTTTCCAATCAAAATTTTACCTATAACAGCAGCTGTAGGTGCTATAAATACAGAGGAATCAAATTTAGGTTCGAAACCCCGATGTTTTATTATAATTCTCTTTCACCTTATATTATTTTCAACGAAATTTGATTACTTACTAATTCTTTATTATTTAATAGTTTTATAGAAAAATTTGAGATAATTCAAATTAAATCTATTTAATAGGTTAAAAATTAAAATTATTAATAATTAAACTAGCAATAACTAACAAAAGGATATTAGAATGAAAAAAATAAAGTTAAGTCCAAAAATTTCAACTTTTCCCATGCCCGCGGCAGTTATTTCTATAGGTACAGGAGAAGAAGCAAACTTAATAACATTAGCATATGTAGGAAAGGTTTGTTTTGATCCTCCTATTATTGCTGTTTCTATACAACCTAAGCGATTTTCTTACAAGTTGATTGAAAAATTTGGCGAATTTGTAATTAATTATCCAACAATAGAACAATTAAGAGAAACTGACTATATTGGTACTCGTTCAGGAAGAGATATTAATAAATGGAAAGAATTAAATTTAACAAAAGAAAAAGCTTCTGTGGTGCAAGTTCCGATGGTAAAAGAGTTTCCATGGAATATGGAATGTAAAGTAATTAAAAAAGTAGAATTTGGATCACATGTCTGTTATTTTGGGAAAGTTGTTGCTACACATTCTGATCCTAATTATGTAAAAAATGAAACTTTAGATCCAGATAAATTTAACTTTCCAGCATATATAGCAGGTAACTATCTAGAACTAAAAAAAGGCGCTCTGGGAACACATGGATTTTCAGTCGATTAACCTCTCTAAAAATCAACAATAACCCAAAAATTAAAACAGTGAATATAATTTAATATGACTAAAGATTCCATTGCTCTTATTGGTTTTATGGCCACAGGAAAAACGACTATTGGTAAGGCATTAGTGAAACGTCTTGGAAAAGATTATAAGTTGTTAGAAACAGATCAACTAATAATTCAAGAAGTTGGTAAATCTATTCCTAAAATTTTTGCTGAGGAGGGAGAAGCTAAATTTAGAGAATATGAAGCTTTTGTGTGTGAAATAGTTTCAAAATTAAATAAAGTGGTCATTTCATGTGGTGGGGGAGTTGTGTTAAATCCAGTAAATATTGATAATTTGAGAAAAAATTGTCATATCATATTACTAACTGTCTCTATTGAAGAAATTTACAAACGTATCATGAAAAATAGAAAAAAATCTCGACCTTTAATAAAAAAAGAAGAATCCTTGGAAGAGATTAAAAAGATTTTGACTTATAGACAACCTCTATATGAGTCTGCTGCAGATTTTGTTGTTGAGACTTCTGGAAAGTTAATAAATAAAATTGTAGCTATGATCTTAATTGAATTGAAACACCTTGAGTAATATCGATTCTATTTTTTTAATATCTTGAGGATTTTGATATCAAATCTAAACGTTATAACATTATAATCCTGCTAAATCCTAATTAAAGATTTATCTGAATAATTACAGTATTAATGTTAAGAAAATTATGAACATAGAGATCATTGTGATCAAAATTATCCACGACATATGATATTTTTTTTGAATTGCCTTTTTCTGTTTGCGATCAACAGTACCTCCTTTTATATAGGTTGGAGTATCAGTACCTGGTTCTACAAGAGTCCAAACACGTCCTCCCGCTGTGGCCACTCTACTCGATGAACTTGCTGATCCTTTTATCATATTGGCAACATAAATGATATCCAAGATAACAATTATAAGAAATCCAATCCATAATAAAGAAGCATGAAACTCCGGCAATGTTAATAATCCGAAAGAAAGAACTAAACCAAAGAGTACCATTCCGTAACCTGGTGATATGTAATAAGGATTATTTATCAAAAATGTTATTAGTAATAATCCGCAAAGAACTGCTGTAAAAATGAGGTTCATAGTGGTTAAAATGATATTCTTAGGAACTACAAATGCTCCAAAGACTAATACGATAGTGTTTAAAATAGCTATAAAAATATCTATATATTCAATAAATGTTCTTTTTTTTAAATTTGAAGCCATTTATCATTCACCTATTATAGATATTAAATTTCTTATTAAAAATCTTTTGTTAGAAAGTCCAATTTTCAATTCCAAAAAGAAAAAATTAAAAAAAATTCTAAGTTATCGAAAGTCCTATTATGAAACAGCGGCAGAAATTGTCATCAATGCAGTTGATTAAAAAAATGAGAATCTAGTTCGGGAGATTGCTATATAAACTCAATTAAAAACCTATATTTAAATTTATAGACTCTACTAAATATTTATAATAATTATAACAGAGTTAAGGTATATGACAGAATATAAAAGAGTAAAATGTCCTCAATGTGGCAATGAGAATCCACGCAAGCTTCATGAAGAATCAGACAGGAATAACGTGCTTTACTACAGTATAGGTAAAGCTATTTCAGCCTACCGCTGAAGCAGGGCACTCCAGTCTATGCAAAAAACATGAAGTGCGGTGGGTGTGGTAATATTTTCAAAAAAAATTAATTTATAATTTTTTTTCTTATTTTTAAATCTATATTAACGATAAAACAATCTTATTTTG
>Ga0114922_10000197_pt1 | contig 57270 bp, 43 predicted proteins | sample AartaG_FD_100975 | JGI IMG/M metagenome (GOLD analysis project Ga0114922, IMG submission 100975) | Deep subsurface microbial communities from Aarhus Bay to uncover new lineages of life (NeLLi) - Aarhus_00045 metaG | ecosystem: Environmental > Aquatic > Marine > Oceanic > Sediment | place...
CAGGAGCATCCTGCGGGACGTATTCGTCGATGCTTTGTGGAAACAAGGTTTGTTGCTGCCGATTTCCATATCGATATGCCATGAATGAATCCTTTCAACTACAAGACTCATTCTACCAAATAACCATAAAACCTGCCACCCCATTAAGCCCATAATTGCGACACAGTCTGTTTACCCCGTGAGATGATCCCATCTATCTCACTGGGGCTATCCCGTCAACTCTTTTTAATTTTTGCACTGTATCTTTGCATTTTGATTTTTAATATCTGATTTTCCTGTCCGGCCGCTCAAAACTCCGCTCAAAATCTGTCGCAAACAGACAGGAAATTTGTCAATATGCGACACTTTCCCCCAAGATATACACTAGTTTAAATAGTGTATATTGCCCGCTGCCTCCAACTCCGCCACTCCTTTGCCCCTCCAAACCCCCCATTTTAACGCTAAATTTTTCGTAAATTTTCCTAATCTTTCACACTTTGAAACACTTTGTCGAACGTTTCCTTACCTTTACCTAACAAAACCCCGTTTCTGGCCCAATAACCAACCTCACCCCCTTTTTTCTACCCAAAAATCACGCTTCATTTTCTCCCCTCCTTCCATTACGTTATCCCAACCCGCGCAATCGTTACGAATTTTCCATCGTCTGCCGCTATGCGGATGTGCCTAACTCCTTTACGTAACGCCATTAAAAAAATTTCCTCTAAAGCAATTTTCTCTTCCCACCCCCTGCACTTTTGATTGATACAACTACCCCACAAGGACCTGCACATTTGATTGATTTTCCACCCCAAAATCCTGCCCAAATCAACATCCCGCGTTAACTTGGGCAATCTACACCGCCTAAAAATACCAATCCCCCTACTGCCTCAAATAAATAATTATCCCGGCCAATATCAATATCACACCAACACATACCCCCATTCCTATCATAAAAACCCACAAAAAGCTCTTCCGCTGACGCGACATTATATACTTAAGGTACCGGTCGCTCGCCGAAAACGTCCGGCTCATCTGCATCACACTATCAGTATGACCCACCGTACTCTCTTTCAGCCTTTCAAGCGCCTCATTAAAATTATTAAGGCTCTCCGTCATCTGCACATCCGTATCAGCCGCGGCAGCCAGCTGATGGTCGATATTGACCAACGCATCCGTCTGTTTGGCAGTCTCAGTAGGGATTTTCTCCACCGCATCTATAAACTGCTCATCCTTGCTCGCCATCTCCTTTAACTGCTCCAGCAATTGCTCCGTCAACTGCTTTTGGTTTCCCACCACTGCGGGAAAGCTTTCCAGCAGCTTAGGCAGCTGTTCCATTCGCCCCATCAAATCCTCGTTTTGGGCAACCTGACGGCTCAAATGACTGTTAATACCCTCCAATTGCCCAACTAGCTTATCGAAACCGGCCTGCAGCTTCTCAAGCGATTCAGCCTTACTCTTAGGCTGGACCGCCTTCACTACGACTTGGTTGCTTTGCTCACTGGCCTCATCGGCACTCGCCTCACCATCCTGGCTAATCAGCCCCTCATCATCTATATCAGGCCTAAAATCGCCGACCCTCGACGGTTTATGAGCCCGAATCCAACTACCCGTTTTTGTCCAAATCTCTTTTATTGTCATATTTTAAAGTCCCCAAAACCTAAAGCATAACTCATAAGCCTTAAGTGCACAAGTCTTTGCTTAGACCTTCCAACCGACTGATGTGATATATATGATACGCTTGCCACGTTCAAATTAACATTTATACGTTTTCCTGCTGCAAAATCAAGCTTTTTTTGCTACTATTGCCGCGCACAAATTCCAACACAATAAGAAAGGAAAAACGATGAAATTAGCTACATATTCAAAAGATAGCTCAATTTCCTGCGGAATCCTTACCGACCGGGGCCTGATAGATATCCCATCTGCCTGGCCGTGGGAAAATGCCCCCCGCAGCATAAAAGAAATACTTAAACGTAGCCCTTCCTGCCTTGAAAAACTTGCCGAGTTAACCGCCAGCCCTAATATTTTAATGCCTCTGGACTCGGTCAAGCTGCTCGCGCCTATACCCCGGCCGGACAAAGTACTCGCACTTGCAGGCAACTACAGCGAACATATCGCAGAAGCGAGCCTGAAACGCGGCTTTAAACTCGGCTTGTCCGATTCGCCGCGTCAGACCACCGTGCCTCGACCGTTTCTTATGCCGTCGACAGTCGTGATTGGCCCGGAGCAAGAGATACCTTGGCCGGCCTACAGCGACCAAATAGATTATGAAATCGAACTGGCCGTGGTAATCGGCAAAGAAGCCAAATGTATAAAATCAGAAAGTGCCCTTGATGTAGTCGCCGGCCACACCATTTGCAACGACATATCAGCACGTAGCGTCACATTCAAAAAGGCAAGGGCCGAAAGGCCCTGGGACGAGTTTTACGACTGGCTCAACGGCAAATGGGCCGATGGATTTCTCCCGATGGGGCCATCCCTTCTTACCGCCGACGAAATCGACGATGCCCAAAACCTCGAGTTGACGCTTGCGGTAAATGGCAAGGTCCGTCAGAAAGCCAATACCTCACAGATGATTTATCCGGTCGCCGACGTCGTATCGTTCCTAAGCTACATAATGACGCTTGAACCGGGCGATGTTATAGCTACCGGCACGCTGGCCGGCGTCGCTGTCGCTACAGGTGAATTCCTCCAGCCGGGCGACAACTTAAAATGCACCATCGAAAACCTCGGCACACTGACCAACACGCTCGGCCAAAAACCCCAAAAATTTTATGAACCATTGGCGCAATAGCGGCTGCCGGGCAAGGTATAGGGCAAAGTCGCCAGGTAACAGGTTGCGGCCTCGCCCTGTGATTTGTCTCCGGCGACTATCGGCGGTTCCGGGTAATCCCCCAAAAAAGATGTCCAGATTATTTCCTTGACAGCCAGTATCACGTATGTTAGTTTTCAAGCAGTTATTGAGGAGTATTCTTTGTCATCCCTCGGAGAGTACCCCTGATAAAAGACGAGGGAATTTTTATTGGAGGCTGAAGTTACGGGCCTAAGGAGAAGATTGTGGCAAAAGGTAAAGTAAAATGGTTTAACGAAAGGAAAGGCTACGGTTTTATCAGTCCGGAGGACGGCGGTGAGGATTTGTTCATGCACCGCTCGAATATCGCGGAGTTGGAAGCCGGGCCGCTGCAGGAGGGCCAGGAAGTGGAGTACGATGTCGGCGAGGGCCAAAAAGGTCCACAGGCGACGAATGTGCGGCCAGCCTGACCCGGATTGCAGTTAGCAAGGATGAAAAAAACGCAAGGCTCCGCCCAAAGGCGGGGCCTTTTTCATTACTAATCTACAACCTGATTCTTTGTAATTATCACGCCAAAAAGCGATATTGGATACACCGCATGCTATCTACACTGTTTTGTGGTCGAGGAAGCCTTCGAGCCTGCGGCTCCTTACGGGATGTTGGAGTTTGCGTATTGCCTTTGCCTCGACCTGTCTAACACGCTCGCGGGTTACCTTGAAAATCCTGCCGACTTCCTCGAGCGTATAGGTGTAGCCATCACCGATTCCATAGCGGAGTTTGACAATCTCACGTTCGCGATATGAAAGTGTCTTCAGGATGGTATCGATTCTTTCCTTAAGCATTTCCTGTGCAGCGGAGGCCACCGGCGAATCGACATCGTCGTCTTCGATGAAGTCACCGAAATAGCTGTCCTCGCTTTCGCCTATGGGCCGGTCGAGACTAATCGGATGCTTGGATATCTTCAAGACCCTTCGTGTTTCCTCAATGCTCATCTCAGCTTCTTCGGCGATTTCCTCAATACTGGGCTCTCTGCCGAATCTCTGAAGCAGAACCTTGCCGGCGGTTCGCAGCCGGCTCATTGTCTCTATCATATGAACGGGAATGCGAATCGTCCGGGCATGGTCAGCAATGGCCCTGGTAATCGCCTGACGAATCCACCATGTGGCATAGGTACTGAATTTGTATCCTCTGCGGTATTCATATTTATCAACCGCCCTCATCAGTCCGGTATTGCCCTCCTGGATTATATCCAAAAAGCTCAAGCCGCGGTTTCGATACTTCTTGGCAATGGAAACCACCAATCGCAGGTTCGCACTTGAGAGCGCTCGTTTGGCATGCTCGTACTGGTCAAAAACCCGCTCGATGGCCTGCAGTCTCTTATCGAGCTGTTTTGGGGTTTCCATTACCAACTCCTGCAGGCCAGCCAGTTCCTGCTCCATGGCGCCAATATCTTCTTCTGTTATATCCCGATTAGGCCCGGCGGCGATAACCTGCTCTAACTGGTGCATCTTCTGGCAAATACCATGCAGCTTGTTTTTCATTGGTCGAATTCTGCTGGTTCGCAGGCTGAGCTCCTCAAGCAGTGTTGCGATCTTGCGTTTGTTCCTGTGCATGCGCTTTAGTGTCAACTTGTCAGCGCTCTTGCCGTCATCGCCGGAGGAGCCCTGCAAAAGCTTCTTGAACAGAGTTTGGTTTTTCTTCATCAGGATGTTTACAGTTTGAATGTTGCCCGGCAGGCGCTTCTTTATTACCGACCTGACCAGGTTTTCGGCGGTGCTTATCTTCATAGTCCTATCGAAGCTCAACGCGCCATCGTGAACCTGCTGGAGTATATCGACCGCGTTTCTGGCACAGTAATCGCTTTCGAGCATTTTTCTTCTAAAGCCCATACGTGCCAGTTCTATCTTGCGTGCGAGGGAGATTTCCTGTTCCCTTGTCACCAGGTCAATTTCCCCCATCTGTGTCAGATAGGTCCTTATCGGGTCATCGATGCGACGAGCGACTTCCTGCTCACCAACCAACTGTTTTTCGAGCAGTTCGTCTTCCTTGAGCTGTTCTGCCTTACTTGGCCCTTCTTCGCCTTCGGCGGCGCCAAATTCCTCTGCTTCGCGCTTTTCCACATCAGCTTCATCAAGCAGATTAATTCCCATCTCATCGAGGGTCGCCAATAAGCCATCGAGGCGTGCGGGAGAGACAATATCATCGGACAGGTCCTCGTTCATCTCCTCGTACGTAAGATATCCTTTTCTCCTGCCCTTTTCAGTGATAGCTTTTATCTGCTGTTCAACTTCTTCAGCTTTGGCGTTCGATAAGGACTGGGGATCGGTCTGGACTTGTCGTGACTCGGTATCCGGTCTGCTTGCTCTTATTCTTTTTCTTGCCACAATCGGCACCCTTATATACGAATTATGAAATCAGACTTTAATCAATTGATACAAAAACTCAAATTATCCCGTAACTTCATATTTCGCGTATACTCTTATTTTACAGTTACTTGCGAACAATTGTTCACTGTACCATTCCTATATTGTGTGGGTCTCGTTTTGCGGTGCTTTCAGAGAAACGCTGTAGAAATTTGGTTTGGTCTTCTACCGCTTTTATCTGGCTTTTTTTCCGCTGCCCCTGAGCGCGCTTTACAGCATCCAAGGCCCCGATCAGTCGCGATTTGAAATTGCCTTTTTCCTCTCCTGTCTGTGCTAATTGCACAATAAGAGAGCCTGCTTCGGTTGATTCCGCTCTTGCTAATACTTCGGCCAGGCTCGCTGTGGGTTTGTTGCTCAGTGTATCAAAAAGTATTTCTGCAATTTGTCTGAATATTGGCACATCAAAATAATCGAGCGTAATTTTCTGCCTTACAGTTTCAAAGAGTTTGTGGTCACTGAGCAGCACTTCCAGAATTTCCCGCTGGGCGGCGGCGAAGAAGCCCTGGCCCAGATCCACAGTTCGGACTTGTCGGTTTTCAAGATTATAGCTTGCGATTCTTTCGGCCGTTTTGAGCTTTTTCCGTAATTGAGCGTTTATCTGCTTGCTGTCGAGACCAATAATCTTTGAGAGTCGATTAACAATCAAGCCCCTGTCTATAGCCGACAGATTGCCGGCCTGAATGGCCGTGGCTACCGCCTGCAAAAATTCCTCTACTGCCGCTTTGTTGTCGACGAGCGTATTATCGTTTTGGAAAGAATTTGCTAATCTGCTCCATTTAAATTGGAAGACATCGACAGCCTTATCAACTAATTGTTCGAACCGCTCCTTGCCTTCGCTTAGAAGAAAATCACACGGGTCTTTTCCTTCCGGCACCGAGGCCAGAGCGATATCTATATGCCGGGACAGACAGACCTCCAGCGCCCTGTTTGCCGCCTCTATACCGGCCGTGTCACTGTCGAAAACGAGGACCACTTTTTTTGCATACCGCCGGAGCAATCGGCCGTGCCCAACTGTAAAACTCGTGCCCAGCGTCGCAACGACATTTCCACAACCTTTACTGTGTGCCATTATGGAGTCGGTATAACCTTCGACGACAACCGCCAGGCCTGTCGAGCCAATCTGGTGTCGCGCCTGCTGGAGACCGTAGAGGCAATTACTTTTGTCGAACAAAGTGGTTGTTGGCGAATTTATGTATTTGGCGCCTCCTCCGTCGAGAGTTCGGCCGCCGAAACCAATAACCCTGTCGGTAACATCGGTAATAGGAAACATCAGGCGATTTACAAACTTGTCAGCGAAATTGGCGCTTCCCATCTGTGGCACAACAAGTCCGGCCTGTTCAAGCAGCTTGATTGGAACACGTCTGGCTTGTGCGGCCCTGAACAAATCATTATTTGAGACGGCGAGGCCGAGACGCCATTTTTTAACACTTTCCGGTGCTATCTGTCTTTCAGCGAGATAGTCCCGAGCGTGTTTGCCTCTTTCTTCGTCTGCCAGATTTTTTTCGAAGTACGCGGCGGCCCAGGCGTTGACCTTCGCTAGTTTATTCGGGTCGGCATCGGTTGTCTGGTCTTTGGTCTTTGGGGTCCTGGCGAGCTGTAGCTTTATTCCTACACGTTCGGCCAATCTTTCTATTGCCTGGGGGAAAGAGAGATTTTCCCGCATTTGAACGAATTTGAATACGTCGCCGCCGGCACCACATGCAAAGCACTTGAATATCTGCTTCGCGACGTTGACATACAGACTCGGGCGATGGTCATCATGGAAAGGGCATACCCCGACCATCTCCCTGCCTTTTTTCTTCAGGCTCAAGTGCTCGCTTATGACATCAACGATGTCGTTTGCCTGCTGAACCTGACTAACCACTGCCTGATCAAACAACCCCGGCATATATGCTGCTATCGACCCTCAACAAAATTTCAGAATTTAGTTATCTACGCCAAAAAAATCCCTGAACCATCGTCCTGTAGTCCAAGCATCCTCGCTGGGTGAAATCGCTTTGCCCTCAAAGTACCGAATCGACTGAAACCCGCCTTCCTAACGGCTTAAAGGCTCTGGCTACTTAAATATAGGATGATTTGACAAAAAGTCAAGTCGCAAGGCCAAAACCCCGTTTTTAATACTGTTAAACGCTCTCCAATGCGTTTTAGACACCTGGTGAAATAAGACGAATCTCCCAGATAAGATGGGTAAAAAAGCCTCGGGGCAGGACACCAACCTACCGTTTTCCTAACTGTGCGGAAGACTGAAAAATACTTTGCTCGTGGCGGTTACGGTCTTTGCGAAATCGGGCAAAGGCATATTTTTTAACTCGGCCAGGAATCTCGCGGTGTGGACCATAAGGGCGGGCTCATTTATCTTTTGTTTTCTCATCGGCTCAGGCGACATATAGGGATAATCGGTCTCGAGCATTAATCTGTCGAGCGGGACTACTTCAGCGGCGCGGCGGGTAGTCTCGGCGTTTTTGAAGGTGACTACGCCGGTGAAGGAGATATAAAAACCGCCGTCGAGGATAATACTTGCCTGCTCAGCAGAGCCGCTAAAACAGTGAAAGACTACTTTCTCAACACCGCCGCCGTGCTGCTGTAGAACCTGTATTGTCTGGTCGAAGGCCTCTCTGCAATGGATAATGACGGGCAGATTCAACTCGGCCGCGACTCTCAGGTGCTCAGCGAACACTCTTACCTGGTCTTGTCTTTTTGAGAAGTCATAGTGGTAATCGAGACCCGTTTCGCCGATGGCGACGACTCTTTCATTTTCTGCCAGTTTCTTAAGTTCCGCGATTGTCTCGGCCGTTACGTTTTTGGCATCGTGCGGATGGATTCCGATGGCGGCGTACATATTATCGAATCTGCTCGCCAGCTCGATTGCCTTTCGGTTTTCTTTGGTGTCTGTTCCTACAGTTATCCAGCTTGTGACGCCAGCGGCTCTGCTCCGCTCTAAAACCTGCTCGATATCGCTCCGCAGGTCATCAAAGGTCAAGTGACAGTGTGTATCAATCAGCTCCATGGTTTCCAAAGTAATGTTTTATCCCGGCAGGGCGGAATTGTTTAAAATTCTCTTATCCATTTCATTAACAATAAAGCAGCGAGGTGATGAGGTCAAAAACAAAAACTTATTCAGCGCTGGCCTCAAGCTTTCACGGAAGCGTGTTTAATGGTAACATAAAGATATGAGCGAGATACACCGCAGAGAAAACAAGGCATTCGGCAAAGGCTGGGACTTGCCGATATGTGTTTTTCTGGTGATTGCGACTTTCGCGGCCTTCTGGCCGGTCCACCGATACAGCTTCGTAGATTACGATGACCACCAATACGTCACCGACAATCAACACGTCAAGGCCGGCCTTACCAGAGAGGGCGTCATCTGGGCTTTTACCACAGGACACGCCAGCAACTGGCACCCGCTGACCTGGCTTTCCCATATGCTGGATTGTCAGTTGTTCGGCACCGACCCGGGCCGGCACCATCTGATAAGTCTGGTCATACACACAATAAGCGCCATCGTGCTGTTTGCGGTCTTTAAAAAGATGACCGGCGCGGTTTGGTTGAGCGGTTTTGTCGCGGCAACATTTGCGCTTCACCCGCTTCATGTCGAGTCTGTGGCGTGGATAGCGGAACGCAAGGACGTTCTAAGCGGACTTTTCTGGATGCTGACAATGGCAGTTTACCTGCGGTATGTAAGACAACCCCGCATAGGCTCGTATGTGGCGACCATATTCGTATTCACATTGGGCCTGACGGCAAAGCCAATGCTGGTGACCTTACCGTTTGTACTTTTGCTGCTGGACTATTGGCCTTTGGAACGTCTTAAGCTCAGCAATCTCGGCAGGCTGATATTAGAAAAGGCACCTTTATTTATTCTTTCAGCGATATCCAGCGTTGTCACGTTTGTCGCGCAGCGAAGTGGCGGTGCGGTAATACAAATGGAGGAGGTTCCTATTGGCATTCGTGCCGCCAACGGTCTTATCTCTTATTTAATCTATATTTCAAAAATGTTTTGGCCCAGCCGATTGGCAGCTTTTTACGTATATACATTTGAAAAATCATCGCTGTGGCTGGCTGTGCTCGCTGCATTGTTGGTGGCCGGAATATCCATTTTGGCAGTTGTGCTGGCGGCGAGACATAGATACGTACTTGTCGGCTGGTTCTGGTACATAGGTACGCTGGTGCCGGTGATTGGCCTGGTACAGGTGGGGACACAGGCAAGGGCTGACCGGTATACTTACCTTCCCTCTATTGGTATCTCTATCATTGTCGCCTGGGGCGCAGCCGAACTATCAGGCAAATGGCGATACCGCAAAGTCGTCCTGGCGATATCGGCGGCAGTTGTTACGGCTGCTATGTTGTTATCCGCGCGGATGCAGGTGCGTCACTGGCAGGACAGCCTTACCTTGTTCAGCCGTGCCGTTGAGGTAACCAGAGGTAACTACGTCGGTCACGCCGGGCTGGGTAAGGCTCTTCACGCGCGGGGCAAACTTGACGAAGCTATCCGTCAATATCGCCAGGCCCTTCAGATAAAACCAAACTACACCATAGCTCGGTACAACTTAGCCAATGCGCTCTCGAGGCAGGGCAAAAAGGACGAGGCCATCAAGCACTATCGTGAGGTTCTGCTAACTGACCCAAACAACGCCAGAGCTCACAACAACTTGGGCAATGCCCTGTCGGGCCAGCGGAAAATAGACGAGGCGATTAAGCATTACCGCAGGGCGCTGGAGATTGAACCGGACAATCCGAAAGTGCACAACAACTTAGGCAGTGCCCTGGCGATTGAGGGGAAATTCGATGAGGCAATCGGATCTTTTCGTCGCGCGCTTCAGTTAAAAGCCAACGATGCCGAGGCCTGGTATAACCTGGGGTACGTATTCGAATTGCAGGGCCGGCTCGATGAAGCGACAGAGCACTACCGCCGGGCATTGGAAATAAAGCCGGACAAGGCGAACGCCAAAGAGCGTCTGGAAGCCGTATTGAAGCAAAAAGATGCCAACCAGTAGAGAAGATACAGTTGTGCTCGTCTCACTGGCGGATTGTGCTTTTAACAACGAGGGTTTGTCAGTAAAATGGTTGTATGAGCAGAGCGCGCGGCAAGAGCGAAAACCCACAAATCCTTTTGATTTACCTGGGACTGGTTTTGGCCACGGCCATTGCATTTGAGCCGGTCCGCCACAACGACTTTGTCAGCTACGATGACGCTATGTATGTAACTGAAAATCCGCGCGTTAATGAGGGGGTGAACCATAAGTCCCTCCGATGGGCCTTCACAACCACACACGCCAGCAACTGGCATCCGCTGACCTGGCTGAGCCACATGCTGGATTGTGAATTATTTGGACTGAATCCCCTCTGGCATCATCTGGTCAATCTGCTACTTCACACAGCAAACACTCTGTTGTTGTTTTGGGTACTTGCAAGGCTGACCGGTGCGGTGTGGGCAAGCGGTTTTGTTGCGGCGGCATTCGCGCTGCACCCGCTTCACGTTGAGTCGGTAGCATGGGTGGCTGAGCGCAAAGACGTTCTTAGCGCGCTTTTCTGGATGTTGACAATCGTCGCATATATCCGATATGCGCAACGAGCGAGCATTTGGAGGTTCTCACTGGTATTCCTGGTCCTCGGTGTCGGGCTTACGACCAAACCTATGCTGGTGACATTGCCTTTTGTACTCTTGCTGCTGGACTATTGGCCGCTGCGCAGATTTCAAAAGTCGACGGTACGCCGTTTGATCTGCGAAAAAATCCCTTTATTTATCCTGACGATGGTTTCAAGCATAGTTACGTACGTCGCTCAGGAAAGCACAGGGGCGACGGAGATGGTGCAGAACCTGGCTTTGACTACTCGCATAAACAATGCTTTGGTCTGTTACCTCGGCTATATAACAAAGATGATTTATCCGAGCGGTCTGGCGGTTTTGTATCCCCATCCGGGCGCAAGCTTGCCGGTTTGGCAACCGATAGTTTCCATCACGGCACTGGTTGTCATCACTGCCGGCATAATTTATTTGGCCGGGCGCGGGCGACGTTACCTGGCGGTGGGCTGGCTGTGGTATCTGGGGACACTGGTTCCGGTGATTGGTCTTGTCCAGGTTGGCAGACAATGCATGGCCGACAGGTACACCTATCTGCCGTCGGTGGGCCTGTTTATTATTGCTGTCTGGGGTGCAGCTGAACTGTCGGTAAAATGGCGATACCGGAAAGTTGTGCTGTCGACGTCAGCACTTCTGGTTCTTGGCGCGCTATCGGTTTGTACGCGGACACAGGTCCGTCACTGGCGAAATAACTTTACTCTCTGCGAGCGTGCTCTGTCAGCAACCGAAAATAATGCGGTTATGCACTACAGTCTGGGCAATGCTTTTAGGTCAGCCGACAAGCTTGACGAGGCAGTTACACAATACCGCCGCGCGCTTCGGATAGAACCGAATCATTCCAGAACTCACGGTAATCTGGCAAATGCGCTTCTATTGCAGGCCAAGATCGAAGAAGCTGCCGAACACTATCGCCAGGCCGTGCAGCTCGACCCCAATTACCTCAACGCCCGCTATAACTTAGGCCTGGCACTCTCGAAGCAGGGTAAGTTCACCGAGGCAATCACGCAATACCACCATGTGCTCGCCCTTGAGCCGGACAACGCGGCGGCATTGAACAGCATTGCCTGGATTTTGTGTACTCATCCGGATAAGAAACATCGCGACCCAGGCCAGGCAATCGACCTGGCCAGACGCGCAGCCGAACTAACAGAATATAACAAGGCGGAGATATTGGATACGCTGGCCACCGGCTACGCAGCAGCAGGTCAATTCGATAAGGCGGTGGCAATAAGCCGGTCGGCTCTTAAATTAGCTTTGGACGAGCAAAATGACGAGTTGGTCACTCGCCTCCGGCAGCAGCTGGAACTCTACGGCCAGGAGAAGCTGCATGCTGAACCACTCCGACAGCAATAGATTACTGCTCTGGGGCTTAATAGCTGATAAGGGCCGGTTAGCGGAATTCAAATCAAGGGACGAAGGCGTTTTCGTAGTGTTTTATTTTTGGCCGGCCGGCCTGTCCCAAGACTAATGTTACAATGTCGAAACGACAGGGCCTGTCTTCTATATTGTGGCTCGCAAGGAAATATCGAGCAGTTCTGAGTAATTTGGCTTTTTTAGCAAATGTTACAACCGATTCGACCGGCTCAAAGCTTTCGTCGGCTCTGGCTTTTACCTCGACGAAGACAATCACGCCGTCGGCATCGACCATAACCAGGTCTATTTCGCCTGTCTTACACGAGTAGTTGCGGGCAAGTTTCCTCAGTCCTTTTCTTACAAGAAACCTCTCGCAGCGTCTTTCACCCCATCGGCCGAGCAGCTTTCCGTCAGCCAATAGTTTGTTTCTGTTAAGCAACAAAGAAAGCAATCTTGCCCCCGTCCTGCATTACTGGGTGACAGTGTGCTTGCCGTACCGGTGAGCCAGTCTTACCGCCTTGCCGGTCCGTTTGCGCAGGAAGTAAAGTTTTGCGCGTCTTGCTTTTCCGCTCCGAACCGGACGAACATTAATTACATTTGGTGAATGAAGCGGGAAGATTCGCTCTACGCCCTCGTTAGCCACGATTCGACGGACCGTGAATGTTTCGTTAATGCCCCGTCCCCTGCGTGCAATTACCGTTCCCGTAAATATCTGGGTGCGCTCCTTGTTGCCTTCTTTGATTCTGCAGCGCACATCAACCGTATCGCCTATCTCGAAATGCGGAATCTCGGTTTTGAGGCTCTTACTTTCGACAGCATCCAGCATCTCTGTTTTTGACGCGTTAGAAACTTTTGCTTTTTGTGCCATGTTATTTTCCTTACGCCCCGTTACAGGAGCCCCTAAGGTGGTTGACTGATTTATTTTTTACTACGGTTCTCGGCTATAGTATTCAGTGAATAGCCGCTGGCAATTAGCCTGCAGATGGTAACGGGTCTTTGTTCTGAATACAAGAGCTTTTTCAAAAGTTGTGTTTTTCGCCTATTTTCGCCCGGCCTTCGGAATGGGGAAGTCCTTTGACGGGGTCCGCGCTGCTCTTAGGTACTTTTCGATTTTTGCAGCGATTTTCGGGTGTGTATCAGCGACGTTGTGTCTTTCGCCCATATCGGTCTTGAGGTTGTACAGCTCAATTGGCCCGGATGGGTTTCTGTAGACATCGAGTCGAACACCCTTATAGTCGCCCATGCGCACGGCCTGTTTTTTACCCCGCTCGTGGAATTCCCAGTAAAGAAACTTGTGTTTTTTCTGCCGGCGCGGTTGTCCAAGTAGTGTAGGGAGCATCGATATACCGTCAACGTCGTCGGGCGGTTTTGCGCCGGCTAATTCGGCGGCGGTAGGTAAAAAGTCCCAGAAGGCGGAGATATGGTCGGTAACTGAGCCCGGCTTAATTTTTCCGGGCCACCGAACAATCATCGGCATCCGAATTCCGCCTTCGTAAAGGTCACGCTTGATGCCGCGCAGCACACCGTTAGAGTCAAAAAAATCCGGCTTGGCGCCGCCTTCTTTATGCGGGCCGTTGTCGCTGCTGAAAAACACAATGGTGTTTTCATCCAGACCGCGCACTTGCAGCTTAGCAAACAGCCTGCTGATGTCACGGTCCAACCGTGTAATCATCGCGGCGTGGCCTTTCTGCGGCTCGGGCCAGTCCTTGTCTTTGTAGATGCCGTAGTCGGGCACCTCCATACCGTGCCGGCCCACAAGGTGCGATTCATTATTGGCGTGAGGAATCGTGTAGGCAAGATAAAGAAAAAATGGCTTCTTCTTACCGCGCTCGATAAATCGCAGAGCCTCTTCGGTAAATAAATCATGTGAGTAATCGACTCGCTTTGTGGCGGCGCTGCCGACGTTCCTGGCGTATCCTTCGTTTATGTACACGACCTCGTTATCGAGCTTTACTTTCTCCTGATTGCGCCACAGCCAGTCAGGATAATAATTATGCGCCCTGGCCTGGTTCAGATAGCCGAAGAAGTAGTCGAAGCCCTTTTTGTTGGGAATGCCGGTAGTGTCCGGCTCGCCGAGTCCCCATTTGCCGATAAGACCCGTGGTGTATCCGGCCTTTTTTAATAGTTCCGCAACAGTAACGTCGCAAGGCCGCAGCGGCACGCGCTTATTTCCACGCACCCGGCAGTGACCCGTATGCAAACCTGTCATCAGTGCACATCGCGATGGTGCACATACCGTGCTGCCTGCGTAATGCTGTGTAAAGCGCATCCCCTCAGCCGCCATTCGGTCCAGGTTCGGCGTCTTTATCTTATCCTGGCCATAGCAGCCAAGGTCGCCATAGCCCAAATCGTCAGCCAAAACGAAGATGATGTTCGGCCGCTGTACTGCTACACCTGGGCTGTCGGCCAGTTCACCCTCACAGCCGCTGCAAGGCATCATCGCTGCCACAGCCCCGCCTGCAGCGAAACCTAAAAATTCACGACGATTCATTTCTCACTCCTCTCCTCAGACTCCCTAAGCCTCGGTAGCTGGTAGCCCTATACCGCCTCATTTACCAGTTCAATTTCCTTGAATCTGCAGAAGTACTCAAGCTCCTCGGTGATGTCCCCATAGCACGTCACCCGATGTAGCCCGTGCGACCAGTTCTTCCATAACTTCCCCACCTCGCCATCAACCTTGACGGTTATCTTCGTGCGACAGCCCCTGTCGTCCTTAAGTGAAACCGGCGTGTCAATAATTTCTCCCGTGAAGTAAACCAAAGATTTGCTGCCCACCAGCTTAGCCTGCGTGACCTTCTGACCCATCCGCATCTTAACCTGTGGAACAACGCCCTTTTGCCTCTCCATAATCGTCCGCAGCTTGTATGGAGCAGCCGGCCCATCAGGACCATCCATCTTCCTCGTCCCCAGACAGTGAGCCAGGATAATACTGTCTTTGGATTCATCCACAGTCGGGTCGCTGATAAAGCCCGGCCTGCCCACTAATCCCTGAAACAAAATATGCGTCATCGCAGACTGCAGGTCCGATTCACAAATGCCGCCCAATCCCATATCATTTAGCCTCGTAAAGCCGATACAAGGGTATGCATAATCCTGGCACAGCGGACCAAACATACTGCCATAACAATCAACCGTCATTACTGTCGCTTCTTCTTCATCCAGCAGCTTCTCAAATGCCAGCGCAAGCCTGCACGACTTGAATATATCTTCCCGCGACGGCTCCACTACCAGCTCAGCACCTTTTATCCAGCGTTCAGCCTCTGCTGTTGCCTGCTTGTCATCGACGGCATCATACGCGTCAAGCACTCGCTGTAGCTCGATGCGTTTTATCTCTGTGTCGAACTTGCTTTTCACATCGTCAGCATATTCCGCAAATGACGCAGTGGTCACGTTAAGAATCTTTGCCTCTTTCAAATGGTGAATCGCGCGGAAAGGCCTTATCGCAACTGCCAGTTGTTTATAATCGCTGGTGAGCATACATCCCATTTTGGCCCCCACCGGTTCGGTTTGTAGTCGGCCGAACGTGGTCCAGCCGTGGCCGGAGTATGGAACGGCAAATACCATCGTCGGATGCCCCAGTCTCAGAATCTCCTCTAAAATCCCCGGTATTCCCATCCCGAGCTGAATCGCAAGGACGCCATCAACATCCTTGAGCCTGTCCTTGTATCTGCCAGCCTGCTCTGCAGATGTAACCAGCTCATCCACAACAAATTCCACATCCCGCAACTCGTCTTTTGATTTCGCAAACTCAGACTCGTAAAACCTAATCTCACCCTTCAAATCGAGATTCGGTTTTGGCCAAAGGCTCCAGGGATTCGCTGGGTTCGCCATGTAAATTCGGGCAACTTTGACTTTTGACTTTCTGCAGCCCGGGCTTATAAGTGACGTTGGTTTTGGATTTGCGGCGAAGGCCAAAACACTGGAACCACAGAGGCACAGAGCACCGCCAGCCGCAGCCATTTGCAAAAATTCCCTACGGTCAATTTCATTTTTCATCTTGATCTCCTTCTGCAGTTTTCAAAGTATTCTGGTTTTCTTTCAGCAAATCCGGCCGGGACTTTTTCGTTCGCTCGACGGCCTGCTGGCGCCGCCACTCGGCGATTTTACCGTGGTCCCCGCTCAAAAGGATATCAGGTACCTTCATGCCGCGAAAGACCTCCGGCCTCGTGTATTGCGGATACTCCAACAGCCCTTCGCTGAAGGAATCATCTTTTGCGGAATCCTCATCACCAAGTGCGCCAGCAAGTAATCTTACTACAGCGTCCACGACCACCATAGCCGCCAGTTCGCCGCCGCTTAAGACATAGTCGCCTATCGAGATTTGTTCGGCGCCGAGACCAGTGCAGATTCGCTCATCAAAACCTTCGTATCTCCCGGATATTAAAATCAGGCGTTTCTCGGCGCTTAATTCGGCTGCCTTTGTTTGATTGAATTTTTGTCCCTGTGGTGTAAGCAGAATGACCCGTCCTTTTTCCGTGGCTGACTTTTCGACATGCTCGAAGCAATCGAAGACCGGCTGGGGCATCATGACCATGCCTGGCCCGCCGCCATAGGGCTTGTCATCAACCTTCTTATAGCTGTCGGTGGTGAAATCTCTAATATTGGTGAGAACCATATCAACTACGCCGGCCTGCTGAGCCCTCCCTAATATCGAGTGGCTCAGGGGAGATTCGAACATCTCGGGAAAAAGCGTCAGGATATCAATCCTCATCACCGCTGTCCGCCTTCTTCTTTCGAACCGCCTTTTTCTTCTTTGGCTTCTCTTCCTTTTCGGCCTTGGGTTCTGGCTTGGCTTCGGCTTCCTCCGCTTTTTCTTTTGCCTTAGCCTTGACCTTTGCTTTCTTGTTGGCTTTCGGTTTCTTGGCCTCGGCCTTAGCTTCTTCTACTACAGTTTCTTCCGGCTTGTCCTCTGCCTTGGCTTTGGCCTTTGCCTTTGCTTTTTTCTTAGGCTTTGGCTTTTCTTCATCTGCCTGAGGTGCTTCCGCTTCGCTTGTTGCTTCAGTTACCTCGGTTTTTGCCTTAGCTTCAACCTTGGTTTTTTTCTTGGCAGTTCGCTTAGGTTTTTCTTCAACCACCTCTATTTGAACTTTAGCTTCCGGCTCGAGCTCCACTGGGGCTTTCTCTTCGGCTAGTTCTGCCGGCCGTGTTGCTTCTTCTGGTTTTTCAGCCTTGGCTTCTATCGGTTCTTCCTTGACTTCTGGTGCCTCGGACGGTTCTTCAGTCGTTGTTGCTTCGGCCTTGATCTCGACTTCGACTTGTTCTTCAACCGGCTCTGGTGCTTGCGATTTTTCTTCTATTTTTTCGGTTTTAACTTCGACTGGCTCTTCCTTCGCTTCCGGTACCTCGGCCGGTTCTTCCATCGCTACTATCGCTTCGGCCTTGGCCTCAGCTTCAGCCGGCTCTTCTGTCACTTCCGGCGGTTCGGCCTTTGGTTCTTCAGCGACCTTTTCCTCGGTCGGTGCCTCGGCTTTTGGTTTTTCCTCCACCGGGGCTTCGGGCTTTTCTTCAACGACTCGGGCTTCTACCTTAGCTTCTTCCGCCTTGACCTCCGGTTCGGCCTTGGCCTTTTCCTGCTCAGCTTTAGCTTTGGCTTCCGCCTCTGTCTTGGCCTTTGCCTCTTCTTCGGCGGCTATCCTTTCGGCCTTTGTAAAGAACTGCCCTTTTGCGCGGGCCAGGGCCTTGGCACGCGCCATGCGTTTAGCTTTTTCTTCCGCGTATTTATGTTTGATACCTTTCTTTAGCAAGATTTCTGAAACTGTATCAGACGGTATCGCACCTTTATCAAGCCAGTATTTTACTCGTTCGATATTGAGTACAATCTGCTTGGATTGGTCTTTCTCAATCGGGTCGTAATGGCCCAGTTTTTCGAGGATTGTGCCGTCCCGTGGCGCGCGTGATTCGATTGCATTGATTCTAAAGAACGGCCTATGCCGTCTGCCCATCCTCGTCATTCTTATTTTAACTGCCATAATCGTCTCCTTAAACAGGCGTTTATAATTAATTTCCGTGACTTGTCCATTGCAAATCACGAAACACGTTTACAATGTAAAGCGAAACCATTTATGAAAATCGCAAAGTTGGCCGGGTCGATTTGCGCATCGGCTGCGATTTTTTGCATTTGCTCGTCGGCCAAATTGTCGGCGTTTTGTCTTTCGGTCGGTGTCATTATTGCCACAGCTTTTCTAAGCTGCTCTAATTCTTCGCCGGTCGGCGCTGCAAGCATTGCCAGTTCACTACCGCCTTTGATGTCCTTGAACTGGTTTCTTACCATTTTGCCGTACTCGCTGTCGGCAAACTGCGCAAGCTTTTCCAGATACTGCTCGATTGTAATTTTCTGGTCTACCTTCGTTTTATTTTCCCCCTTCGTTTTATGACCCTTTTTCTTTTTGAGCGTTGTTTTATTTTCCTGCCCGAGCCCATAGCAGCGCTTAGGGTATCCATATTAAGTCCGCCGCTCAATAGACTTTTAAGTCCGCCGAAGCTTCCGCCGCTCATGGCTTTAATCATATCGCGACTGCGCTTAAATGTCTTGACCAGGCCGGGGACATCGTTGGGCTGCACGCCGGAGCCTGCGGCAATTCGTCTTCGCCGGGAAGAATCTATGACATCCGGCTGGCGTCTCTCGGCAAGCGTCATTGAATGAACAATTCCCTCCATTTGCTTTAGCTCTGCGCCGTCGAAGTCCAAATCACCTAACTGGCCTGCGGCGCCCGGCATCATCTTGAGCATATCCTGCATACCGCCCATTTTTTTTACGGCCTGCATCTGCCTTAAGAAATCATCAAATCCGAAGGTGCCCTTTGCCATTTTCTTTTGCAGCTTAACTGCCTCCTCGGCCTCGAACTGCTCCTGGGCCTTCTCAACGAGCGTGACCACATCCCCCATGCCGAGGATTCTGCTGGCCATCCGGTCCGGGTGAAACTCTTCGAGCTTATCGAGTTTCTCGCCGACGCCGACGAACTTGATGGGCTTTCCTGTTACCGCCTTTACACTGAGCGCGGCCCCACCGCGTGCGTCGCCGTCCAGCTTGGTAAGGATTACGCCGTCGAGTTCCAGCCGCTCGTTAAACTCCTTTGCTGAATTGACGGCGTCCTGGCCGGTCATCGAATCGCAGACTAAGTAAATCTGGTGCGGATTGACAGCCTTCGCCACTTCGGCGACCTCGTTCATCATCTCCTCATCTATATGCAGCCGACCGGCGGTGTCGAGTACCACTACATCGTGGCCCTGGCCGCGCGCATGCTTTACGGCGTTTTTTGCTACCTTGACGGAATTTTTGCTGTCTTCGCTGTAGACATCGATATCTGTCTGCTGACCCAAAACAATCAACTGCTCGATGGCAGCCGGTCTTTGCAGGTCATCGGCCACCAGGAGAGGCTTTTTGTCTTTTGCAACCAGGTATTTGCCGAGTTTGGCGGCCGTGGTAGTCTTGCCGCAGCCCTGCAGTCCCGCTAACATAATTATAGTGGGTCCGGGCGAGACAAAATAGATTCTGGTATCGACAGGCCCCATCAGCCTGGTGAGCTGGTCGTTGACGACTTTTATAAGGACCTGGCCCGGATGCAGGCTTTTTATCACCTCGGCTCCCAGGGCCGCTTCGTTCACGTCCTTGCAGAATTGCTTTACGACATTGTAGTTGACGTCCGCCTCCAGAAGGGCCTTGCGGACATCGCGCATAGCGTCTGAGACGTTGGCCTCGGTGATTCTGCCTCGGCCTGAAAGCGACCTGAAAACAGAGTTAAACTTTTCCGTTAATGACTCAAACACGGCGTTTTTCCAAAAATTTTCACATTTCCGGCTACACTCGCGCAGAAACCCATTGCGGCGAACCAAGGATTGTAAAATAGTTAAACCGCTTTTGCAAGCCCAAATCTGCCGGACAGGCCAACAAGGTTAAAACCAGATTGCTCAGTCAGGGCCCTGACGAGCGGCGGATGAAACCGCTTTTCCAATTTCCCCCAAAGGCAAAAGGCCGGTCAGACGCTCCACTCACGCGAGCCCTTAACGAATTTGTTTTGGCAGATTACGCCCACCACTGTTGGCCCCAGCAGCACGGCCGGCAGGAACCACTTTTCAGTAAATACGAGCTCCTGGACCTGCTCTGTTGTCTCGGGATAAAGGTATAGAAGCGCCAGCATCCCCACCGCTATAAGTGCGCTGCCAGCCAGGCTGGAAAAGAGCATAACGGCGATTCTGAAGATGATAAAAGAAATCATACCCCCGGCAACAATGCCGACCAGTGCCCCCGCCCAGATGTACGTTTCGGTAAGTCCGCAGGCATACCATATTCCGGAGGTGACTATACCGCCGGCGATCGCGCCTAACACGCTCACGGCCCATCGCATCAGAGGCACGGACAGGGCACCCGCCAGGCAAAGCCCTATCAGCCCGCCCAGAAGTCGGTGGTTTTCGCCGCTGATTTTATCCGTTACCGCCACCCCGAAGAACAGCCCCAACAGCGCGAAGCTGATTACAACCAGTATTTTAAAGACGCGCCAGCCGTACAAAAGACAGACAGCCCCGAAAGATATAAAGGTCAGTGCCTCGACCAGATTGAGCGAGGTTATATATCCCCACATCAAATCGACGGGAACAACAGCTTCTTCCGGTAACTGCGGTGTTTCGCTCGCCTTCTCCACCGTCTCGGCCAGAATAGTAATGCCATCCATCATTTCTCTCCTGAATTTCCTTCCGGTCTTTTGTGTAAACCGAGATTGATTTTTTTAGAAGTTCTTAATAAAAATTATTCAGCTTGTTCGCCAGCTTGGCAGCACTTTGCGTGGCTCCTGCTTTTCCTTACTTATTTGCTTTCCTGCAGTTGAGCTTTTCGTGCGTCGCGGACAAACTAATAACTGCACAATCGTACCAAAAACTATCATTGCTATAAGAACACAGAGACAAAACGGGCCTCTGCGACAAATGACGCTGATAGGCTCAGCACCTTTATACAATAACAGCAAAATCATTCCTACAAAAATAAGCACTGTCCCTAAAGCTGCACAACACAAAGCTGAAGTTGGACGCCAAAGGAAAAACCCGGCGGTTACAACAATTACTATCAGTGCCGCTATTATTGCCCAGCTATAGAGCGGCATCTGTAAACAAGTCTGCCTTATTGCATCGCTAAAATCAGCTGCGTACACCTTAAATGTTTCTACAGTTTCGCCAATGCTGAGCGGTTCGGCCGCACCCTGCGTTTCGAGGGCACGATATTGTTTTGAACTATCTGAGTGTTTGATGTAAGACCCGGCCAAAACGGCAAAGCCAAAAGCCGCTGCGATTACACCCGTTAGTATTACGATGAATATCTTCTCAAATACTACCGCGATCAATACGGCCAAAGCTCCCGCTGCCACCGCAAAGATAATGTTACCGCCGGTTAGCAAAAAACCACAAACACCGCCGGCGACCACGCCCGCAACACCTAACAAAATTCTTCTAAGGCCAAGACCCCCAAGCCAGACAAACAATCCAACCACAAGAGCCGCCACCCCCGCGCCAATCAACACCGCCGGGCTAAACCGCGCTGCCACTTGTTCGAAATCCTGAGCAATTTCAACCATAATTTAATTATCGGCGTGCAAGAACGATTTCCGTTAGACGGTTGAACGTTTTGCCTTCACTGCGTTGATTGAAGGGGCAAAAAGGCAGGTTTCGCCGGCAGGGCACTATCACAGCGTTTTTCAAAAAAGAAACGCAAATAACGAAACTACTGCGGATGAGAGGAGTCGAACCTCCACGAGCCGAAGCTCACAGGCACCTGAAGCCTGCGCGTCTGCCAGTTCCGCCACATCCGCAACGGAGAGTTAATAATAAGCGGTTTTTGCCATTCAGTCAAGAATCTGGCATAATTTAGTAAGTCTGCTTTCGATTTGCCAATTGCAGAAGAAAAAGGTAAATTCCATCAGGCCCACAAGACTCTCCAGAATTCCGATGACAAACGCGTGCACGGGATAAACAAAGAAGAGCTTGAGTGAATTTACGCCAGATCGCTTCAAAAGATTGAAGAGCAGTGGGAAGATACTTTTCTATTACCCTGACACAATATTCTTCAACGAGTGCAGGCAGTTTGTGCGAGCGCCGGCCAAATCACGCGGTTACTCTTGGTCTTTGTTTTGCACCGGGCTGGAAACGCATCTTTGCCTGCCCGATAAGGTAGAAACTACCTGTAATACAGATCAGGTCCTCCTGACTGACCGCACTTCGTGCAAGCTGCAGCGCCTCGCCCAGACTCGAGGCCGTCTGGCACATCTTGCCGCATATCTCCGTGTACATATCCGACAAATCCTGCGGAGACATCGCCTTTGCCGAGTTGCTGCGGGTGAATATCACCTTGTCGGCGCCGTATTGTAATTCAGCTAACATCCCTGCAACGTCTTTGTCGCTGTTGCAGCCGAAGATTATCACCATCGAATCGTAAGGAATATTCTGGCCTATAGCATGTATCAAGGCCCGAATGCTGGCGGCGTTGTGGGCGGCATCTATCATAATTCTCGGGTCATGGCATATCATCTCCATTCGCCCGGACAACGAGACGCCCATCAGCCCCTCTACCGCCTTGTCGTTGTCTATTTCGTACCCGCTTGATTTCAGTTTATCCAGCATAGCCAGAGCCAGACCACAGTTAATGGCCTGATGCTTGCCGTGCAGGGGCACCCGCAGATGCTCAAATTTACTCGTCTTGGTTGTCAGACAGATTCTCGTATGGGGTCCGTGTTCGCGCGATGTCTCAAATCGATATGAAAAGTCAATGTCCTGGCCCGTAATACTCAATGGCGCCTTCACCGCCAGCGCCTTCGATTTCAGGACACGCAGTGCCTCAGGCGCCTGTTGCACCGTAACAACAGGGACCCCGCGCTTGAAAATACCCGCCTTTTCCTTCGCAATGCTGTCAATGGTGCTGCCTAATTGATTCTGATGGTCGATACTCAGACTGGTTATGCCTACCACTTCCGGCTTAATAACATTTGTACTGTCCAGTCTGCCCCCCAGGCCCGTCTCAATCACGGCGACATCGACCTTTGAATCCACAAAATACATAAACGCAAGTGCCGTCATAATCTCAAAGAAGGTCGGCGCATCCGTCTTGGACATCTTATTAACCGGGGCATATACCCGATTGAGCAGCCCGAACATCTGCGAATCGCTTATCATCTTGGAATCGACCACTATCCGCTCGTGCAAGTGCACCACGTGCGGCGACGTATACAATCCCACCTTATAGCCGTTGGATTCCAGCATCTTGGCAAGCATCGTCGCCGTCGAGCCCTTTCCTTTTGTGCCGGCTATATGGACTGTAGGGACTTTTTTGTGAGGATTCCCCAAAAGGCTAAGCAGTTGTTCCATCCTCTTGAGGTTAAAAGTCGTCACATTATAGCGCAGACGCTCCTGTTTTTCGTAATCGGTCTGCGCAAAAAGGTACTTCATCGCCTCTTTGTAGGTTCTAAAGGCCTTTTTGGATTTGACCTTGGTGACCTTGGGAGTGCGTTTTTTTACTCGTCTCTTTCCGGTTCTCTTTACAGACTTTGCCATCAAAAATCCTATTATAGCAGTAAAGACCCCCTCGGTCAACGCTTACAGGGCCAAAAACAGGGTAAAATTGCACCCTCTAAAGGCCTCTAAAAACATAACACCTTGCCAACAAAGAACTTATAAAAAAATAACTTTCTCCAATTATCTTTCTAAAATCCTGTCCCCCCCCAATAAAACTGAACATATTATTGCTTTTGCTTATAGCCTGACATCTTTCTAAGGTCTCAAGCCTGCCAAAATCAGGCTTTCCCTTAGTCCGCTGCTGGCTCCGCGAAAAAAATGTAGGTATTTTCGCATATTTTTGTTGACAAAACGCAAAGGCCTCTGGTAATATAATACATAGATAAGGTGTGAAGGCTGGTCAAAAAGCCGTAATATCATAACTTTTAGTAAGCTATTATACTTTCAAAACACTTTCATACCGACCCGCCTTCCAAACTTTTGATTTAGCTGCATTATTGTTTTGCCGCGCCTGCTCTTTTAGGCGTGAAAAGGACAATAAGATGGGCACCCGAACCGACAGTTTGGCACAAGGCTGCGTCTGGCAGATGCGCAAAAACCGAAATTATATAAATAGCTCATCCGCGCGCAGCCTGTGCCCTCCATCATATATCCATCATAAAGCTCGAAGGGAGAACAAAATGAGCGGAACAAAGGCAATCATCGCAACTATCTGCATCCTGGTGCTTGCCGCATCCGCGCATGCGGGTGAGCTGCATGTGCCGGACGACTATAACACCATTCAGGCGGCCATCGACGCCGCCAACGACGGCGATATGGTCATAGTTTCGGACGGTACCTACACCGGCGAGGGCAACCGAGACATTGATTTTCTCGGCAAGGCCATCACGGTTAAATCAGAATCCGGCCCGGAAAACTGCATCATCGACTGCAACGGCACACAAGATGACCCGCACCGTGGTTTCTATTTTCACAATAATGAAGATGCAAACTCTGTCGTAAGCGGTTTTACTATCACAAACGCGTACTCCAGCCGAGGTGCAATTTACTGTGATGAAACGAGTCCTACTATTAGCAACTGTGCCATCATCCGGAACACGGCGGCTGGTGGGTGGGGTGGTCGGGGGGGCGCAATCGCCTGCTATCGGAGCAACGCGACGATTACCAACTGCACCATGACCGGCAATCGTGCTGGTGGCTGGGGCAGCGGCGGCGGCGCAATCTATTGTCAGGATTCAAGCCCGATGATTAGCAATTGCACAATAAGCGAAAACACAGCTCCCAAGGGCGGCGCAATTTACTGCCAGCGGGGCGGTAGCCCGACAATCTCCAACTGCACTATCGCCGGGAACACCGCCGAGGAGGGAGGCGGAATCTATATACGAAGTGCCAGCCTAGGGGTCAATAATTGCATCGTCTGGAACAACTCGCCTGAACAAATTGTAGGGAGTACATCGGTTACTTATAGCAACGTTCAAGGGGGCTGGGACGGTGTCGGTAACCTCGATGCTGACCCGAACTTCGCGTTTACGGATGATTACCATCTTATGCCCGGCTCGCCTTGTATAGACGGCGGCGACCCCAATTACATACCCGAACCAAATGAAACCGATATCGAAGGCAAAGTCCGTGTGAGCGGAGACGGAATTGATATGGGCGCTTACGAGTACGATCCGAACTCGCCGCTAATTGCGATATCGCCGTCTTTAGTGAACTTTTCTTATGCCGAGGATGCGCCAAGACCGGAGCCAGAGTCGCTGCTGGTAAGAAACTGCGGGTCAGGGACACTTGAGTGGGAAATCTTTGAGGACTGTAACTGGCTGGACGTTTGGCCAGCAAACGGCGTATCGGACGGCCAAATTGATGAGATTGCCCTGACAGTTGACCCAAATTCTCTCGCGCCAGGTCTATATGCCTGTGCATTAAGTGTACTCGGTCACAATGCCCGCAACAGCCCTGTAACCATTCAGGTGTGGTTGTACATCGGGAAAACCGTGCGGGTTCCCGAACAGTTCAAGACCATTCAGATGGCAATAGATGAAGTGGTTGATGGGGATACAGTCCTCGTTGCCGACGGAACCTATGCTAACTACATGGACTTCAGGGGAAAGGCCATAACCGTCAAATCTGAAAATGGCCCGGAAAATTGTATTATTGACTGCCAAGGCAATCTCGCCGGTTTCTATTTTCACCTTGGCGAAGGTAAAAACTCTGTCTTAGATGGTTTGACGGTTAGCAACGGTTCCGGTGGCATCCTCTGTCTCAATAGCAGCCCAACAATCAGCAACTGCGTGATAAAGCAGAACAGCGGTTGGGGCGGGATACATTGTGACCAAAGCAGCTCGACAATCAGCAACTGCATTATAAGTGGTAATAGTGGCACGGAGTGGCGATGTGCCGGGGGAATCACTTGCACCGAGAGCAGCCCTATTATCACAGACTGTATTATCGCCGGCAACTCAACACAGGACATAGGGGGTGGAATTGCCTGCTGGGACGGAGGTAACCCAGTAATTACCGACTGCACAATCCAAGGGAATTACGCACGGAGAGGTGGTGGAATCTGGTACGCAAGCGATGCGCCCGATAGCAACTCAACAATCACAAACTGTACAATTCGAGGTAACACGGCAGAGTCCGAAGGCGGTGGAATTGCATGCTATGGCAACCTGACCTTCATTAATTGTAGTATTAGCGAGAACTCGGCCAGATTGGGCGGTGGGATCTATTGTCTATTTGGCGAGCCCAAATTCAGTAACTGTGTTATTAGCGCGAACACCGCGAGAGACAGGGATTGGGCCGGCAGCGGCGGAGGTATTTCGTGCGAGCAGAGTAGTTTAATGCTTACGAACTGCATAATCAGCGGCAACACAGCGACAAACAACGGCGGGGCAATCCATTGCGAGGTCTACAGTGTTGCGACGGTCATCAACTGCACGTTTGCTGGCAATTGGTCAACTGACGGAAGATTTCTGGCTTGCGGACCATGGGAACACGCATATCCCAATACAGTTGAACTACATAATTGCATTATTGCTGATGGTGGTAACGAAATATGGAGCAACGATAATTCGACAATCACAATTAGCTACAGTGATGTGCGGGGAAGTTGGCCTGGTGAGGGAAATATCGATGATGACCCCTGCTGGGTTGACCCCGGTTACCGGGATGTAAATGGAGTTTGGGTTGATGGTGATTATCGTCTATTGCCAACTTCTCCCTGTATCGATACCGGCGACCCGAATTACATACCCGAACCAAACGAAACAGATTTAGATGGCAATCCTCGCCTTATAGATGGTGACGAAGATGGTACAGCCGTAATCGACATGGGTGCTTACGAGTTTTGGCCGCCTGTCGTCGAAGCCCGGATGAAACTCACACCACAAACGCTAAACTGCGCTAGCAGGGCTAAATACATCAAGGCCCATATTACCTTGCCTGACGAGATTCTCCCCGAAGATATCGACGTTAATACCCCGGCCGTAGCCGACCCGCCGGACATCGATTCCAAATACATAAGAATTGTCGGCGACGACAACGGCCGCGTCAGACTCCAAATCGCCTTCAACCGGGCGGCCTTCTGCGATAGCTCAACAGAGACCGGTGAAATCGAGGTGATGGTCTTCGGCTATCTTACGACCGGTCAGGAATTTTACGGTACCGACACAATCAGGATTGTCGGGCCTGAGCGGAAGCTAATTTTACGGCGGCGCGTCAAGAGATGAGCTTTGCGTTTCTGGTGGTATGACGGTGACGGGGGCGATTTGTTCGAGCTGGTCTTTTAGTTTTTCCGCCTCGCCGACAACGACGACGACGAGTTTATCCGGCTCAATCGTGGTCTGGACGAGGCGCTCACAGTCGGGGCGCTCGGTTTGGGCGATTGTGGCGAGGAGCCTTTCGAGATAATCGGCGCCAAGCTGCTGCGATTCAATCAGCCAGAGGTCGCGTGCAATCTGCTGGGGTATCTCACGCTCTCTTACGAAGCTGCCGAGTATGTATGAACGGCTGTTTTCGAGTTCTTCGTCGCTGGGGCCTTCGGTTTTGAGTCTTTCAATCTCGTCGAGGACGGCCTGAACGGCCTCGGGGGTGGATTCTGTCTTGGTGAAGGTCCCGACGTTAAATTGGCCGGCGAATCGCTGTGCGCTATAGCCGCCGCTGGCACCGTAGGTGAGGCCCTTTGCCACCCGGATGGTTTCGTTGAGGCGGCTGTTAAAGGCCCAGCCGAAGTAATTGCTGACCACACGGCTGACGAAATAACCCTCATCGTGGCGGGTAATACCGAGCTGGCCTGCGCGAATCTGGCTCTGTATGCTGCCGGGCCTATCGACCAGATATATACGCGTCTCGTTCGGCTTGGCCAACTGCGGTAGTTCTGTCTGCGGTTTTTCTCCTGCGGCCTGCCAGTCGCCGAACGTTTCGGTCGCCAGCTCAAAGGCCTGAGCCTTTTGAATATCTCCTGCAAATATCAAGACCGCCATATCCGGCCGGGCGAATCCTGACCACCATTGTTTTAGGTCGTCAATGACGAGCGCGTTGACGTCCTCAACTTCGCCGGTTGCTGTGCGCGAATACGGGTGCTCGCCATATAACTTCTGACGCAATTGCTTGTTGGCCTGGTAGGTTGGCTCAGCCGATTGAACGGCAAGCGATGTGAGGACCTGTTTACGCAGCTTTACGAATTCGTCGTCGGGGAAAGTGGGTGATAAGACAACCTCTGCGAGTAGTTTCATCGCGCGGGGGATGTGCTCTGTCAGACAGCTAAAGGAAACCGTGCTTGTGTCCATTCGGCCTATGCCGGAAAGGCTGATTGCATACGTCTCCAGTTCGTCGGCTAATTCACCCTCGGTGTGTTTGGTTGTACCCCTGGTGAGCATGCTCAGGGTCATTGCGGTTGTGCCGGGTTTATCCTCCGTCCAGGCCCCCGACAGAAGTCCAAGCTGGACGGTTGCAAACGGCACCTCGTGGTTGGGTACGACGATGACCTTAAGGCCATTAGGCAGTTTTGTGCTGGAGTAGTTTGGCGTGAGCTTTGCCGGGGAAATCGCTCCGAACGGCGCCTGCTTCGGGTAATCATCGGTGCGTACAAGGCCACCGCGGCCGGGCGCGGGAGCGACCTTCTCAGGCTCGGCGGTGATGGGGGACTGCTCTTCCTCGCTTTTTTTACCCATCACGGCGGCGGCGGCGCCAAGAAGGTTTCGCTCGACCTTAGCTTTCAAGGCGTGCTGCGGTGCGAGATACTCATTTGCGACGCGAAGTATATCGTCAGCGGTTACCTTTCGTATGTCATCGAGCCAGCGGTTGACCTGTGAGATGTCACCGTATTCGACTGCGGCGCTTCCGAGCATGCTCGCCTTTCTATCGATGGTGAGATTTCCGGTGACCAGGCCGCGGAGCATCTGGTTTTTGGCCTTGGTCAACTCGCGGTTGGTTACCGGTTCGGTGCGCAGGCGTTCAATGTGGCCTTCGATAATATTGAGGATATTGTTCGCATCGCCGCCGAAAGGCGTCATTACCGCGCCGGCAGCAAACAAGCCATCCTGCTCCAAAGACATTGAGAATGCCTGGGCCTGTACGGCCAACTGTTTTTCGGCGACGAGCTCGCGGTATAACCTGCTGCTCTTTCCGCCGCCGAGAATCTCGGCTAGAATATCAATTGCAACTGAATCCTTATGGCTGATTGGTACGGTCTTATAGACGAGGCCCGCTGCGGGAGCGGGGGCATTGTCCTCTTGGAGCGTTACCGAGCGGGCCTGCTCGGCTCTGGGCTCAACGACGGTTACTTTCGGAGGCTCATCATAGCGGGGTATCCAGCCGAAGTACTTCTCCGCCAGTTGCTGGGCGTCGGCGTGCTTAACGGCGCCGACGATGAGCAATGTCGCGTTGCCGGGGACATAATACCGCTGCCAAAAGTCGCGGAGCTCCTGCACGGATGAGGCCCTTAGATGCGGAATCTTTCCTATCGGCGGCCAGCGGTATGGGTGAACTTTAAAGACCTCCGGCAGAAGGTTTTCCACGACGGTTCCATAAGGCTGGTTCAGGCCCATGCGGCGCTCCTCCTCGACAACCTTGCGTTCGGTGTCGAAGGCCTCCTGGTCAATCTTGAGGAAGGTCATTCGCTCGGCCTCAAGCCAAAGGGCAAGCTCAAGCTGCTCTGCGGGGAGGGTCTCAAGGTAGACCGTCCTGTCAAATCCGGTATATCCGTTCGTTGTCCCGCCAACGCGGCGAATAAAGGCAAAATGGTCAGTGGGCCCAAGCTTGTCGGTGCCGCGAAACATCATATGCTCAAACATATGGGCAAATCCCTGCCTGTCGGGCTGTTCATTCTTGGAGCCGACGTGGTACCAAATCTGCACGGCGACTATCGGGCAGGAAAAATCCTCCAGCGTTATGACATTCAGGCCGTTATCAAGCTCAATGTGCCGGTAATCAAACCGCCCTGCTGCGGTCTCCGGCTTCTTCTGGCATCCTGCCGCGGCAAGAAACAGCACCGCCAACAGTGCCGACGCGACCCAAATCCTCTTGTGTCTTATCTTATAAGCCATCGCCATACTTCCTTTATCATTCTTTGTATTAGAATTCGATCGATACGAGGATGTCTCTGCAGGTGCAGTGATTTCCCAGGTGACACAAAGCAAGCGCCGAAGCGGTGAACTCAATTGGTGACGAAATATTTTCCATTTGGCCGTATCCGATCGTTACATGAGGAAAGAACCTTTCAAAGCTCGACTTTTCCGGATAGTCTTTAATCCACTGTAAGGTTGATTCGGCAGCCTGGCCGCCATATATCATATCGGGCGTTACATCACTGGTCAAATACGGGCCAACTTCTTTTAAAACCATCTCATGAAGCAACTGAAGCTCCTTTGTCTTTTGCACCTCAAAGACCGATGCGTCCCCTGAAGTCCTGATGCCGATTACCTTTAACTTAGTTAACTGATTTGTCTTGCCGATTGTATCCAACACGTCCGCGACAGTGGGAATGTCTGTTTCATCGATACAGCCCATGGCCAGGGAGATGTGCGGCAGGCAATTATCTTTAGTGAGGACTATTTCGGAACCGAATTTCTCTACCAGCTCGGCGTTGGTCTCAATAGCCTTATTCGTCATCGCCTCATTCGGCAGCAGCACGACATCAACCGCTATTTGTGCCATTGTTTTGCCGTTCCTGCTCAATTATCTTTCAACACTTCATCATCGTACTCGATTTCAAATCGCAGCTTGTGCTTGGCCTCTTCCTGGGCCAGCCACAGGAACGTCTCGGTCAGCTCCTCGGCCTCAGCGACCGCGGCCAGATCGAGATACAGTCTGTAGGCGGCCTTTTCCCTTTTCATCGCCACAACAAGCGCATCTTTGTAACTCATATCGGGCCCGGGCTCAACGTCAACGACGTAATCCGCCATCTTAAGGTCGGGCACATCCTCATCGGCCGTTATAGCCCACTTACTTTGCTTCATTTCCTGCAGCTTGGCCTTGTGGCCCATTTCTTCTCTGGCGAAATCTTCGAAGACCTTTTTCATCTCTTGCGTCTCTACGCGCTTGGCCAAATCCATGTAGAACTGCACCAATGTGACCTCACCGTCTATCGCAAAATCCAAAATCTCGTCGACCGACTTGAACCTGTCCATTACCGGTCTCCTTTCAGTTCCCAAAGTTTCTTAATTCAGAGTTCCCTGTTTGCTATTGAATAAACTTTCTTGCCTGGCGGCGGTATTGCTTAATTAGTAGTAGGGGCGGTCTTTGTCAGTTTATCAGCCAAGAGATTATACAGCCAGGCGAATATCAATCCGCCGACAAGGCCGTCTGCAAAGGCCCAGAGAAGACCTATAAGACTGCCGATGGGGCTAATCGAATAGCCGCGATAGAGCCGGCCTATCATCGTAACATCTCCGGTGGCCCCCTCAAAGGCAATAATCCACCAGGTCAGGGCGAAAAGCCCGAATCCCCAGAGCAAACCGCAAGCCAAAGCGAACGCCTTAATATTCAGCTTCATCTTATTCTCCTTAAAAAATAATCAGTTGAGATGCACTCTGCTCATTTTATATCAGATATGCGCTGCTTCAAATAAATTTGCCCCCCTGCCTGGTATTTGAAGTACTGAATCGAATTCGGGTTGCAAAGGCACGGGTCAAGAGGTGTCCCGCTCGTCCTCGCGTTCGTAGCGTTTTCGCTTGTATGTTTTCATTTTCTCGGCGTAATCCTTCATTGACTTTCTGGCATCCTGGAGGCGCTGCGAGCTTTCTTTGGGGCCGGCTTTCTCCTTCTTAAAGGTCATATACCACCATACGCCGTATGCCGCCCATCCCAATGCTACGATTATCGCTGTGGCCAGTATTATTATTTTAAACATGACATCCTTCCCTTTATTTTGCAGTTCTGCACATCAGTAAATCTAAAAAGTGCCGCTAATCTTTTACACCTATAAACAATATCCGTCAAGGGCTGTCCGCAAGGCGTCAGGTGAGATTCTACCCGTTAACCGGCCCGATGAAAAGTCTAAAATCAAAAGTCCCAACAACTCTACTTTCGCAGAAACAAACTGCCGGGCAGTTGTTTAATCAGGCCTTTGAGGCGGAGCGATATCAGTGCGGCATTGATGCTGCCGGGCGCCACGTCGGTGTCGGCGATTATCTGCTCTATATGCACGGGCTCTTTGTCGAGGCAATCGTAGATTGTTCTTTCGTTATCGGTCAGATTCAACTGGCTGACGTCGAACAACGGCTTCTCTATCTTTTCGGTGGCTTTCTCTGCCGCGGCGGAGGTGTGGGTTTTTAATTGCGCACCGATATAGCCAAGGGCCTCGGTTATGTCCTCGACCGATTCGATTAGCTTGGCTCCCTGCTTGAGCAATTGATGGGCGCCTTTGCTTAAGGGCGAATCAATCTTACCCGGCACGGCCATTACCTCTCGATTATTATCCAGCGCCGCCCTTGCGGTAATCAGCGCTCCGGAGTAGGAGCCTGCCTCGACGACTATCGTGCCGAGTGCGAGGCCCGCTATTATTCTGTTGCGTGGCGGAAAGTTCTCCGACAGCGGCTCGTATCGCAGCGGCAGCTCACTGACGCACGCGCCGGATTCGGTTATAAGTTGAAAGAGCTTTTCGTTCTCGGGCGGGAAGATATTCGCCAGGCCGCAGCCCTGGACGGCGATTGTCCGCCCGCCGGCTGACAGCGTGCCCTGGTGGGCGGCGGAATCGATGCCGCGTGCCATGCCGGAACAGATGGTAAAGCCGGCCGAGCTTAAAAGATGGGCGAAGCGCGAGGCCTGCTCCCGGCCGTAGAGACTGCACCGCCGAGAACCGACTATCGAAATGCAGAGATTATCGGATGCCGTTATAGTGCCCTTGATGTAAAGGACAGGCGGCGGGTCGTAAATCTTCTTGAGCACGGGCGGATAACGCTCGTCGGTGAAGGTGATTAGCCAGACGCCGAGTTTGTCGGCCAGTTCCAGCTCGGCTACGGCGTCGAATTTGTTACGCGTCCTTACGATTTGCTCGGCAGTCTTAAAACCAATTCCCTCAACCTTAGTTAGTTCGGAGACGGACGCGCTTAATGCGCGGTCCACTGAGCCAAAATGACTCAAGAGCTTAGCGAAAGTGGTCGGCCCGACGCCGTCGGCCCGGATTAACTTTAGCCAATTTTCGATATCAACGGAATTCTGCTTAGCCTCTGTCATTCGTCAACCACCCGAAGGGGAAAATCCGGCTAAAGTCTATCTAATAATCGCCGACAGTCAATAAAAATTACCAATAAAATGGGGGCCAAAAGCGGGGGCTTTTTCGGCGAACATATTTGGGCATTGAATGTATAAGTGGATGGAAGGATGTCCGGGGCTGGGTTTTGAACCTCATTCCTCTTCCTCCGCAGCCCAGCCCTGGTTTTTTTATGCGCATCGGGCGCAGAATTGGGCCAAAAATGCCGTTACGAGCGTGCTAAGCAAGCCAAAGAAGGCAAAAAAGAAGGGCTGAGAGGGAGGAATGCTCTCAGCCCGAGGTGAGGAGGTGCGTGTATGTGTGCTGTATATTTAATGAGCTCGCCGGTGTGGGCGCTGGGCTCTTATTCTTATTGTATCGGTGGCGTAGAACTCCTGACCGCTCGTAAGATAGCCAAAGACCGTTATTTCGATTTGGCCGGGTTCGGTTAGCTCAGTGCAGAAGGCGCGGCGGTCGAAGGCGATTTCGAGTTTTACGGGGCCGGTGTCGCCGCCGAGGACCTTTATATATTCGGAATCGATGTCCGGCGGGTCGGCTACGGCCGGAGCGTTAACGTCCACATCTTCGGGGAAAATGTCTTCGGGAAGGATGATGTGGGCCTTGATGAATTTGCCCTTGCCAGCGCAATTCAGGGTCTGGGGTGTGAGTTTCATCCGGGCTTCGATGGGCGGCCAAAACTCGTAAGCACCCATATCAATTACGGCTATGTTGTCTTCGTCACCGTCTATAATGCGCGGGTTGCCATCCGAATCTGTCTCATTCGGCTCTGTCACATAATTCGGGTCGCCGGCGTCAATACACGGTGAATCTGACAATAGCCGATAATCCCCCTCCGCCCAGACGCCGTCTACATCCCAATAGCCCGCCTCAACAAAACACGGGTCGGCATCGATGTTGCCAACACCTTCCCAGGCGCCTTGAACGTTGCTGTAGCTAATCGTAATCGTCGAGTCGTCATTGTTCCATATTTCATTACCACCATTCCAAAAGATGCAGTTGTTAAACTGAAGATTGCTCGGATAGTTTTGCGACCGAGAATCGCAAGCTAAAGCGTTTCCGTTGGATGCCGAGTTTTCAGCGAACGTGCAGTTGGAAATGATCGGGTTGCTATATTTGAAATAGATTGCGCCGCCATTTGAGGCTGTATTCCCGGCGATAATGCAGTCCACCAGCTTAAATATATTGTCATCCTCACAGTAGATACCACCGCCATAGGAAGACGATTGCCCATCCGCAGAATTACCGCTGATAGTGCAATTGGTGATTCTGAATATACCACCAGGACCATAGCGAGTGCCCTCTCCACCACAATAGATTCCGCCGCCCGACCTACTATTGTTGGCAGTAACTGTGCAATTGGTTATAGTAAACAGGCCCCAATGACCATCCCAGCTTCCCCCGCAACAGATTCCGCCGCCGGACATACTACTGTTTGCAGTAACCGTGCAATCGCTGATTGTGAGCCTACTGTTTCGGCCGTAGATACCGCCGCCATTATATCGTGCTGAGTTGCCAATGATCGCACAGTTTATGACCGTCAAATTGCTGTTGTCACAATAAATGCCGCCACCATTTTCGGCGTTTCCATTAATAATAGTAAATCCGTTCAGGGTTGCGCATGCCTCTTGAACGTCTTTCAACCTGAATCCACGCCCGTGGTGCTCGCAATCTATTGTGCAATTCTGTGGGCCGGATTCTGAGCGGACCGTAATGCTTTTGCCCAGAAAATCTACGTTGTGGTTACCCTCGCCGGTATAAACCCCATCGGCTAAAACAACACTATCACAATTCATTGCCTCATCTATTGCTTCCTGAATCGTCTCGTACTGAGATGGCACGTAAAATGTTTTAGGCAAAGATAGATATACCTCAATCGCTCCTTCCAGAGTAATCCCGCCTTCGGTATATTCAGCATAAACCACAATAACATGTGATTCATCAATCTCTTTGGTCGTCAGTAAACCTTCCTGTACTTCCGCAGAACTATTCGGCTCTACTCTCCAGTTCGCCAGGCGGGTCGCATCTCTCTTGATTCCGTCAGCATAGTGGGCAATGGCTTCATACTGGGTTTGAATATTTTGTCTGACTTCATCCAAACCAATAATCTCTATTGCAACAAGTTCAGATGGGTTGGAGTTCAGCGCAAGGCTATGGTAGTTTCCGGAAGCAATCATAGTAAAATCCCTACCTGAAGGCGCTTCATCATTCAATCCCCATGCTACGAGGGACCCGTCGGATTTAAGAGCAAGACTGAAAAATCTGCCCGCCTCGACGGCAACAAAATCGTTGCCAGCAGGGACATCACACTCACCATATTTGTTATAACCCCAAGATTCGAGTCCTCCATCGGACCTCACAGCAATACCATGAAATGTGCCGGTGGCAAAAGCCGTAAAACCATTTCCGCTCGGTACACGGCAACGGTCAGGGCATAACCCCCAAGCCACCAGTGAGCCATTAGACCTGATGGCGGCGTTGTACAATCCGCCGGCCTGAACACCAACGAAGTCATTTCCTGACGGAACGTCACATTCACCCTCGCCGTTCCAGCCCCACGCAAACAGTGAACCATCAGACTTAACAACTACGCTGTACAAAAAACCGGCTTCAATCGCCGCGAAGTCATTACCCTCCGGCACGTCGCTTTGGCCATAATAATTGGTACCCCAGCCGACGATAGTCCCATCAGACTTCAAGGCTAAGCTATGCAACCAGCCTGTCGCAATGGCAACAAAATCATTACCCTCTGGTGTATTACACACACCCGCTCTACAACTCCCCCACGCCATGGTTGTACCGTTGGATTTAAGAGCAAGACTATTCTCGTATCCCGCTGCAATAGCAATAAAATCATCGCCTGCCGGAACATCGCATTGACCGTAATCATTCCGCCCCCAAGCTACAATTTGGCCTGCAGAGGCCTCGTATACAAGGGCCAGACTCACGAGTAACGCCAGCAAAATGTTCCAAATTTGCTTCTTCATTTTGTGTTCCCTTCGAGGTTTATGAATGATGGATAATGACGAGGGCTGGGCTTCAATGAGCGATTTATGATCATTTCATTTTTGCGCATTGTTGTAGCCCAGCCCCTGGCCGAAAATGGCGCTTTAGTGGGCCTGTTGGCCGCAGCTTCTGCGGAACTCCTCAGCTTTCGTATAATAAGATGCGCGGAGGGGGTAAGCTGTTCTGTAAATTTTGTTATTTTTCCTCGAATGCTACGAAACGAGTTAGAATATTGCGCTTTTTTCCACATTTTTGCTCCCTCGAGCGGCCTATTTTTTTATAGGCGCAACACAAAATCAGTGGAAAAGCAGCTAATTTTAGAAGGCGGGTCGGTATGAAAGGGGTCTTAAAATATGATAGCTTGCAAAAAGTTATGATATTACGGCATTTTGACCAGCCTTTCTGCTTTTTACCTGTAATAATTCTACCACACCACTTCCCGCTTTGTCAACAAAAATTTGCAAAAATCCCCACATTTTTTTCACCAAAACCCGCCAAAATCGCCTGAAAAAGCCCTTCCACTCCATATCGGTCGATTATTTCCCCTCGGCTTGCTCATACCGCTCGAATATCTCGGCAATTCCCGCACTTTCGGCGTCTCCCGCATGGACGACAACACGATAACGCAACCTAAGCGGCCGCCCCTTACCAAGCTCGATATGCGTCCCATTCTCCGGCCAATACATCGGAGTCGGAGAAAAGAATCCATAATCCCGCGTGAACCACTTCGCAGGAAACCACCGGTTCGCCGGATGCTGCAGAATGGCGATGCCTTCCGTAACGCCGTCGCGCGTCCCGCTGTAATCGCACCACGCCGACGCAACGCCCCACGTACCCTGTTCGCCGGTCTTGCCCTCAACATTGATTAGAACACCCCCGGATTTAACGCTTAGCTCCGGCACAACACGCGCGGCAAAAAGCGAATGGTTCGTCTTTAATATCCGAACATCCACCAGCGGCTCCAGGCTAATCTCGAAATCGATGAATCTAACGTTCTCGCTCGGCGCGGTAATGACCACACGGCGAAGGTCGCGTATCACAGGCTCCTTCCCCGGCTGCCGCCACAGGCATTCATCCGTAAAGACCACTCGCTCACCCGAAGCCTCAATTAGCTTAGGCCCCGCGGAGACAATCTGCCCCTCCTCATTTCTCTCCTGCCAGTAGTTGCCACCGTTGACCTCATCACACCCAAAGAAAAGTGAATGATGGTGCGGATATGGCTGCGATGACTCCGTCGTTATCGATTCCCCCGACACCGGCCCATTGACCGGCCAGAAATACGGATACTTCTGCGTCCCCGCGAACTTATAACATGTAAACACCTCGCCCCCGACTCGCACAACCACCTGCTCACCGACAATCTCCGCCGACACCCGCTCCCAGGTGAAACTTCGCAAGACGCAGCCGCCAAAAACAAAACCGCCAAGATTACGTAGCCCTTCATCGCGCGCTCCTTATATTTCCTTATAAATGCCATGGACTCCGCATCGGCTCTGACTACATTACATCAGCCTTAGCATCAATCACGGCTCAGGTCGATAAGTCTGATGTTCCGCCACCTTACATATAAAGGTTCTTTGCTTTCAGTGCTGTGAACCTGCAGCCCGATAAAGCCCGTCGGCGTCATCGAATCAACCAAATCAGCAGCCGCAACACCGTTTATCCACGTTTTAATTGAATCTCCAACAGCCTCAATGCGGAAATGGTTCCACTGCCCACTTTTGAACGCCCCCCTGGCAGGCTCGTTGTCTTTCAGGTCATAAAGCCACCCACGCCGCGCTTCGTCATAAATACCGCCGGAGTAGGCTCGCTCCGAAGGGTCAATCTCGACCTGATAACCGTGCACTCGCCCGTTCTTGTACTCCTTCAGACTATTGCTGCGTATCTGCACGCCCGAATTAAGGCCGGCGTCAACCTTGAAATCCAATTCCAGAACAAAATCCGAATACATCTTCTCTGTACACAGAAAGCTGTTGGGCGTGTTAGGGACAGAAGCACCCGCAATAACGCCGTCCTCAACAAAGTAACGAGCGCTGCCGCCGCGCTGTATCAACCCGTTAAGTGTTTGACCGTCAAAAAGCTGTTCCCAGCTTTCATCATCGACTCTTCTAACCTGCCCTCTTGTCGTGCATCCGCAAACAACAGCTATAATTAGCACTGCACATCTCAATTTATTTTTGCATCTCATAATTAAACCTCCTAAAAATAATTCATAAATTCATTCTACAAATGCCATGGACTCCGCATCGGACGCGAAAGCATGCTGTTGGCCTGTGCATCATTGCCGAACCGCTCGGCCCGCGGGTCCCACTTCAGCCTCCGCCCCAGCTTCATTGCGATTGCCCCAAGCAGACACACCGTACACGACCGGTGCCCGACTTCGACCGGCGCCACCGTCTCAGCCCGCAACTTTATGCAATCCAGGAAATCCGCCTTGTGGTCCTTGTTCCTGTAAAGGTGTATCTCCTCCGGCTTAATCTTCGATGTCAACAACGACTCCGGCTCCGCCTCAATCGCCCACCGCCTCACGAAAATCTGCCCCTCCGTCCCCTCAAAAAGCACACCCTGCTTGATGCGATCGCGCGCCGCACAAATAAGCTCCACGCCATTCCCATACTTGTATTCAATCTTAAAGTCCCCGTGCACGTCCCACAGTCCGTCCCTCGGGTACTCCGCCCACCCCTTCACCTCCACCGGCCCGGACTCCTCCAGCCCCATCGCCCACTGCGCCGTATCCAGATGGTGCGCGCCCCACCCCGTAATCATCCCCGACCCGTAATCACTTACCCGCAGCCAGCCCGGCCGCTCGTAGTCGTTATCTGGGTGAACTCGCTTCTCCGTATAGGCCGCCCACGGCGCAGGCCCCACCCACATCTCATAATCCAGATTCGCAGGGACCGCCGCCGGCGCCTCCGGCTCAGTGCCCGGGTCCGTCGGCAGCCCAATCTTTATTGTCTGCACCCGCCCGATTCTTCCGTTGCGCACAAGCTCACACGCCAAACAGAAGTTCGGTTCCGAACGCTGCTGGCTGCCGACCTGCAGCACCCGCCCGTAACGCCGAACCGTATCACTCAACACACGACCTTCCTCGATAGTAAGCGTCAGTGGCTTTTCCAGAAATATGTCCTTGCCGGCTTTCGCCGCCGCAATAGCCGGTATCGCATGCCAGTGGTCCGGCGTAACAATTGACACCACATCGATGTCCCCGCGCGCGATAATGTCTCTGAAATCCTCGTAAGCGCCGCAGCCTTTGTATGTCCCGCCGCCCTCCTGCTCGCCGTAGTGTTTCTCAACAACCTCTTTCGCGTGCTCGGCCCTCTTGCTGTCAACGTCACATACCGCCACAATCCGCACCTGCTCGAATCTAAGAAAGTCCTCCATATTACCTAACCCCATCCGCCCTACGCCAATGCAGCCCACCGTAATCCTGTTGCTCGGAGCATTGGCGCCGAACACCGACGATGGCACTATCGCCGGTAGCGCAACGCCGGCCGCCGCAACCGCCGAACGCCTTAAAAAATCACGCCGCGATATCCCGCCTCTTGCCACCTTACTTTTCTCCATCGTCGTATCTCAAACCATACTTGCTGGCGCTTCAAAGCCTCTCAATGTTTATGCTCGTGCTCCTCGCAGCTCTTTCCGAAGTACGCCTTATGGAACTCACCTAATAAAGACCGCAGCTTCTCCACGTGCGAAAGCTCCGTCGTCTGCTTCGCCTTCATACACGATACAAGCATCTCATGCAGCACCGTCAGCTTCTTAACATACTCCTCATACGCCTTGCTGTCCGATTTCGCCGCCGGCTTCACACGCTGCGCCATAAAATAGTACGTTATTATCTCGCTCGTATCGTCCGCGTGCTCCTCCTTGTTCTGCACCCATCGCACTATCTGGTTCATATTCGGCTTGGCTTGCGCGCTCAATTCCGTTATCTGCTTCATCGACTTCTCAATCGTCGTAGCGTTCTCCGCAATCATATCGAAGCGTGCCTCGTCACCGTAAATCCCGCACGGTATCTGACAGTGCGAATACGCTAATGACGCCAGCACAACAACCAAAACACACCCGGCCGCCAACAACATCTTCTTTGCAACACCCTTCTTCATTTTCAGTCCCCTTTCCCAATATCACATTCTGTTACCAGCTTATATACCCGACAACTATTTTAAGATAACTTCTTCCCTGTACTCCGGCACCGTAACGTCCCAGCCCGTCTGTTCCCTTACGTACTCGCCGAAACTCTGTGCGCTCTCCGCCTCGCCGTGCACCACAAACACCCCTCTCGGCGGCGCATCTAACTCCCGCAGCCACTCAAGCAGCTCGTCCCTGTCCGCATGCGACGAGAACCCGCTTATCCGCACAATCTTCGCCTTCACCCGATACCTCTCGCCCAATATCCTTACCTTCTCAGCCCCGTCCACAAGACTCCTGCCTAATGTCCCCACCGCCTGATACCCCACGAACATCACCGTACTCTCCGGCCGCCCGATATTATTGACCAAATGATACTTCACCCTTCCCCCCGTGCACATCCCCGACCCCGCAATCACCATCACCGTCCCCTTCGAATCGTTGATGGCCTTCGACTCCCCCACTGTCCCCGCCATCTGCAGCTCCGGCAGGTCAAAAAGCGACTTATTTTGTTTCACAAATTCGCTCATCTCTTTGTCGAACAGCTCCGGATGGTTCTCAAATACCCTCGTAATCCGCGAGGCCATCGGACTGTCTAAGAAAATCTTCAGCCGCTCTATCTCCCCATCCTGCAGCAGTTCATTTATATAATACAATACCTCCTGCGACCTCTCCAGCGCGAAGCTCGGCACGATAATATTACCTCCCGCTTTTCTCGTCGCGTTTATCACCTCTCCGATGGCGTCCTTAACGTCCTTCACCTCCTTATGCACCCGGTTGCCGTACGTCGATTCAATCAGCACATAATCAGCCTTATCGAATATCGTTGGGTCGCACACAATCGGCCTGTCCGGCCGGCCGATATCGCCCGAAAATAGTATTATCCGCTCCTCACCGTCCTGCCGAACCTTCACCCTTATAACCGACGAGCCTAATACGTGCCCCGCATCATAAAGCGTCGCCTCCACCCCGTCCCCTAACTGCTCCGCCTCCCTGTACTCCACATGTTTAAACAGCGGCAGACACGCCTCCGCATCCTCCATCCTATATAGCGGCACCTCCGGGTACGGCCCCTTTCGACCCTGCCTCTCATGCCTCTTCCTCTTATGCTCCGCGTCCTCTTCCTGTATCTTCGCCGAATCCAATAGTATTATCTGCGCAATCTCGGCCGTCGCCGCCGTACAGTATATCTTGCCGCCGAACCCCTCCCGAACTAATTTCGGTAAAATCCCGCAGTGGTCCAGATGCGCATGAGTCAGCAGCACCGCGTCAATACTCGCCGGCTCTACCGCGAACTCCTCCCAGTTCCTGTCCTTAAACTGCCGCTCCTGATAAAGCCCGCAGTCTACTAATAGCTTTACCCCGTTTGCCTCCAACAAATGCCGCGAACCCGTAACATTCTGGGCCGCCCCCAAAAATCGTAACCGTATCTCCATAACCTATCCTACCTGCATAAACGCCATCCACTAACCACGATTCACGAACCACGAGTCACGAACCCGCCCCCGAATTCTACCCCCAAACCCCCTCCCAAACAAGCCTAATCTACCCCTCAAATGTCATCCCCGCGCAAATTGTCATTCCCGCGACACGTAGCGAAGCGGAGAGCCCGGAACGGAAAGCGGGAACCGATTCCCCCCATTACACTTTAACTTTCGAAATATACGCCGCCCTTTTCGAGGGCGTTTCTTAAATCTCCGTATCGAAGCTCACGTGTCCCGCACTTTTTCTGTGCGCACAGGGCCGCCGCCGTCCCAGCCGCCTGCCCCTGCCCCATGCAGCCTACCGTATTTCTCGTGGACATATGCGCCCTGTGGTCGGACGTAATCATCATCCCGGCCGCAAGAAGGTTCTCGACCCCCGCCACACGCAGGGCCTTGTAAGGTATCCCGTATGTCCCCCCGTCCTTTATCTGAAACCGCGGCGCGAAGTCGTGAAAGCCGTACACCATCACATCGTCATCGAAATGCCTTCCTTCAATCACATCCTCATGCGATATGTCATAGTCGCACCTTATCAGTCTGCCCCGCCGAATGCACAGCTTCGGGCTCGTCCTCGCGATAAACGCCTTCTCGCACCCCGGCACAAATTGTCTAAACAGTTCAACCGCCTTCAACTGTCGTTTTCTAAGTTCAAGTTCAGCCTTGCTCACCGCGTCTCTGTCCGTCGGACTCACCGCCATCTTGAAATTCAGCTTGATGAACATAAAGTAATCATCGTGCACCGTCGTGGTAACGGTTGACATGCCGATTTTCGCCGCCTCCTCGCTGAACCCCGCCGGCAGCTTCACCGCCTCACCCTGTAACCTGACGATTTGGTTGTCTTTCCCGCTGCGCCTCCCGTGCGCGAGTTGTTTGACCGCATAGTGCGATTTCAAGTATTCATAGTATTTCTCCATACTGACATTGGCGATGCCGATACTGTTTACCACCGGATAATCGTTCGGCTCCGTATATTCCGCCCCCGCGTAAGCGCACATGTCCCCGTACGCCGTGCAGTCCACGAACGATTTCGCGTAGAACGCCTCCCTGCCCGACCGGCTCTCCGCTATCACCCCCTTAATCCTTTTACTCTCCATAATCGCCCCCGCCAAAAGAGTATTGACGCATATAAAGACCCCCGCCTCATCTAACATCTCGAACGTAACTAACTTATACATCTCCGTATCAATCGCCGTGCACACCGAATCGAAGTCGTACCCCTTCGACATCTCCGCATGCCCCGTTGCCCCCCCGACCTTCATAAGCCGCTCGATTATCTCCTGGCCAATCCCCTTTACAACCTGCCGCTTCTTCACCCCGGGGAATGCCTTCCACAGATTATAGAAGCTGTGTAGTGCCGTCCCGCCTTCGGTTACCGTCCCGCCCGGATACCCCTTCACCTCTATCAGCGCCGTCTTCGCCCCCTGACGAGCCGCCGCTAAGGCCGCCACAACGCCCGCTGTACCTCCGCCCGCCACGACCACGTCGAACTTCCTTATGGGCAGTCTCTTGACCGGCTCCTCGTAATAATTCCCGACCTTCTCCCCGCCCATTGCCTTACTTCCTTTCGCCAGCCCGACCCCAGCGCCAATCCCCGCCATCACCATTCTCTTATTAAACTCTCGCCGATCCATTCCTGTCTCCTTTTTGATAAATACAGTCAACTCACCGCCAATTGTAACACATATACCTAAAACTGCCAGATAACAACGACAAGCGACCAACCGCCCCCTCACCAGCACCCCCCCTCCCACTCAAACCCATTCTACCCCCCAATGAATTCTCTTTATCGAAACAGCCAACCCAGCAAAAAGGGCTGCAAGCCTTGGCTCACAGCCCCGTTCATTCTAAGTTCACTTGCCCTTAAAGACCTGCCAGCCAGTTATTGCTAAACTCTCGCAAATCATCCAAGCCCACCTGCCCGTCATTGGTAAGGTCGGCTCCGCCACTGCCACAGTAAAAACTACCGTCGCCATCTAACCACCTTGTCGCAAATATATCAAAATCCACAAAGTCTACTTTATTGTCACCGTCAAAGTCACCAATGATGAACTGCCAGGCCAGCTTAGGATAATTCACCCCCTCACAAATTGCCCAGATGTCGTTCGGCCCATTTACCAACTCCCCCACAAAATCCCATCCTGCATCCGTAAACGTACTCTCGGTCTGCATCTCAACCGTCGTCAACCCCGTGCCTCCGGCACTGTTCGGCTCTCCGCTGGTATTCACATCCCAGAAAGAACCGATAACATACACGTCATTACCCTCTCCCACCAGACCGCCGACATAAGTACTGCCGCTGACACTGCCGGTCGCGTAACACCTCGTAACGTTCACAGAACCGTTAGACCCCAACAAACCACCTACTGATTCATTGCCGGAAACACTGCCTGTAGCATAACTGTTGGATAAAATCGCACTTGCAGCAATGCGCCGACGATTACGTCCCGCTAAACCTCCCACGTCGGTATATCCCACAATACCGCCGGAAGCAAAACACTCGCCCACGATACCGTCGTTAAGCCCTACCAGCCCGCCGACACCCGTCGTTCCCGATACGTCGCCGCTTGAATGGCAGTTGGAAATTGTTCCACGCTTATCATTCCATCCCACCAGTCCGCCGACCTCATACTCTCCTGCAACACCGGCGGTTGAATAACTGTCCGATATTCTGTTCTCATAACCATTTTCTCCCACCAGCCCGCCAGCACCATTAGCGCTTCCCGAAACGCTGCCCGTGGAATAACAATCGCTAACCACCCCTCTGCTGCTAAGTCCCACCAACCCGCCCACGAAACTACGCCCCGAAACGCTGCCTGTGGAATAACAATCACTAACTACCGCTTCCGCGCTAAATCCCACCAGCCCGCCGATACGCGTATCTCCCGACACGCTGCCACCCTCAACATAACATCTACTGACCGCTCCTCCTCCTAACATACCAACCAAAGAACCAATATCATTCCATGCGTCAACATTGGGATCAAGCAATCCTAAATTCTTTATTTCCGCATCCACTCCATCAACATACCTGAAAATACCAACGTAATATGTCCCCGTTGATTCATATGTGAAATTCGAAATCGTATGCCCGTTACCGTCAAATACGCCGTTAAACGGATTATCCGGAAACGTCCCCCCAATCAGATTGTAACTTGTCCCCCCGTACGCCGAAAGGTCAACATCCGCCATCAGTTCAAAATGTGCATCCCAGTAATTCGCATCAGCCCCGATCGCCTGCATATCCGCCGCCGTCCATATCTGGTACGGGTCACCTTCAACTCCGTTCCCATCCCACGGCTGCCCCAAAACCGCCGAACCAAAGCACAGAACCCCCACTAAAACGCTCAGAACCGCTATTTTCCCACGCATCCTGCTGTCCTCCAGCAAAAATGTAAAAAAACCTAATGTGAAATCTCCTGCTGTTTTAACGGGAAAAACGCACCGCTTGACCACAACCTACCACAAACACACCCAAAAGTCAATCTTTTTCCCCTTTATTTGTTCGCCGATACGATTTCCATCCTGCACTTCGGTATCGCGTCCAAAAATTTTTGCCCGTAACGCTTGTTAACTACGCGAGAGTCCAGGACGACCACTATCCCCGTATCGCTCTTATGGCGAATCAACCGGCCGAACCCCTGCTTGAACCTGATAACTGCCGAAGGAAGTTGATAATCGATAAATGGGTCTCCGCCCTCAGCCCTTATCTGCTCTAAGCGCCCCGCCAACAGCGGCTGGTCCGGCACAGCAAACGGCAGCCGCACAATTATCACATTGCTAAGGGCCTCCCCCGGCACGTCCACTCCCTGCCAGAAGCTGTCCGTCCCGAACAAAACACTGTTCGCCTTGCCCTTGAACTTCTTCAAAAGTACGCCCCTGTCCAGCCCCGCTCCCTGCTGCAATAGCTCAATATCATTCTCACCTAACCACCCGCTCAACTCATCGGCAACCCTGTCCAACATCTCATAGCTCGTAAACAAGACAAACGCCCGCCCGCCCGTCTGCAGCACATATTTCTTCACCGCCTCCGCGCCCGCTTCAATAAACGCCGCCTCGTTCGGGTTCGGCAGGTCCTTTTCGATATACAGCGTCACCTGCCTCTCGTAATCGAACGGCGAACCTAATTTAAGCGAATCGAAATCCTCCAATCCCACTCTCCCCGCAAAAAAGCCAAAACCCTTTTTGTCCTCCGCCGCTCCGCTGCTCAAGGTCGCGCTCGTCAGTATCACCGAGTCATATTTATCGAATAGACACGCCCTCACGTCCGGCCCGACATTCAATGGCGCGCTCCGCAAACGCACTGCCCCCCTCGCGCCCGTCGGCGGCTCTACCCAGTAAACGCAGTCCCCTCGCTCCTGGGTCAGGAAGTTGTTCAAATCCCCCGCCAGAGCGCAGCACCGGTCCACAAATCGCGTCACCTCGAACCTCTCATCAACATCTTTCACCTTGCCGCCTAATTTAACCAGCTCCGTCCCCAGCTCCTTCAAATGTCCCGTCAACGTGTCCTCTATAAAACCCTTATAACACCTGCCTGCCGTCTCATTCCTTGTTTCTTCATACCAGCCCCTGACCTTCCTAAAGAAGTCCCGCGACTCCTTCCCTACCGTAACCACCATATCAATCGCTCGCTCGGCCTTGACGTGCGAGCCCATATAAACCAACAGCCCCTTATGCGTCCGCGGATTGTAAAGCCCATCTAACAAAAACTTCACCGTGAAATTACTGATGTTTATCCCGAAATGGTCCTCCGCCACCCGCTCGATATTCTGCGCCTCATCTACAATAACTTGCCTGTACTCCGGCAGCACCGACGCCCCGCTTTTCTTCAGCACAAGGTCGCTGAATAGTAGCGCGTGGTTCGCAACAATAATATCCGCCGTCTCCAATCGCCGCCTCGCACGCCAGTAAAAACAATCGCCAAAGTGCAGACACCTCCTGCCCCTGCAGTTCCCGTGCTCGCTGTTGACCGCGTCCCACACGTGCCCCCTCGGCACAAATCCAATGTCGCTCAGCGACCCGTCCTCCGTCTGCCCCACCCAGACGCGTATCTTATCAAGCTCCGCACCGAAATCATCGAATAGCCCCCTCTGCCGCCGCACCGCAAACTCAAGCCGGCGCCTGCAAAGATAATTGCCCCTGCCCTTCGCCAGCACCGCAGTGAACGGCCGGCCCAGACAACCGCCTAAAAAAGGAATGTCCTTGTTGATTAGCTGCTCCTGCAGCGTAATGGTAAAGGTGCTCACCAACACCTTACCCATCCCCCGGCCGAGAAGCTCAATCGCCGGAACAAGATATGCAAAGCTCTTCCCAACCCCCGTCCCCGCCTCCGTAACCAGATGCCGACCCTTCGCGAACGCCTCCTTTATCGCGCACGCCATCTCTACCTGCTCACGCCGCTCCTCGAACCCTCCCAGCCCCTGCGCAACAAGACCGCCTTTTGTCAGAACCTTCTGGATATCCAAAGATGTACCGGCCCGCACCATCCCATAAGTCTAATGCATCACCGCTCGAAAATCAAACACTCCTCGCTGCTACCGACCCCCCGTCTCAATAGCCCTCTTGAGTGTGATTACCGCCGCCGCCTCCGGCATGTTTTCGTACGCGTTATTTATCGCCTCCCTCGCACGCTCAACCCTGTCCATCTGGTAATAAACATACGCCAGTAAAAACTGTAGCTCAGGAGCATTGCTCGTCTTCCACCACTGCTCAACATCCGCCACACGCGTCTCCAGCTTGTCCCTGTCCCCCACCATAGCAACAATGTCAATCTTGAACCGTGCATAGTCGGGGAAAATCTCCAGTGCCCGCGAAAGATAAAGCGCACTGCTCATATATTCACCCGCCGCAAACAGCGCATGACTCTTCCCCGCATCGGCGAGCGGGTCGCCCGCCTTGTACATCGACGCCAACGTATATGCGTCGGCCGCTCGATAATATTTACCCTGCTTCAGATACGTCTCCGCCGCGCGAAGATGCCGATTGAACTTATCATCCGAGTAGGATGCAAAAGTCTCGTGTGGACCCAAAATCGTCTTGGCCCTCGCCTCCATCTCGGCATCGGAAAGCTCACGCCACTCATAGTCCAGCGTCCCCCGCGTGCCTTCCTCAGCCGATTCTTCCTCACCCTCACCGACCCCCTTGACCTCTTCAGCTTTTCTCGTACCCTCAGCTTCTTCGGCCTCTTTCACCTTCGCCGACGGCACAAGACCTTTCTCCAAACCATAAAGCTGCCATTTCATCTGCTCATAAATATCAAGTTGCTTGCCCGGCATACCGAACATAACCGCCGCATCGCCAGCCTCTTCACCCGTCGGCGCCTTCTGCTGCTGCGCCTCATACCGTTCGCGAACTCCTGCATCAGCCTTCTCTTCAGCGGGCAGCTCCCTAATACCACGCTCTTCAACCAGGCTCTTCTTCACCTCACCTGTCCTGTCGTCAAGCCACTCCAATTCCCGCTTCAGTGCCTCCACCTCAGTAGAACGCTGCCTCGCAGTCAGCCTCTGCTCTCCAAAGTGTGTACCTAATTCCGATTCAATCACCTTCTCCATCTGCTCCGCTGTCAGCCCCATTGGACGCACCCGCCCTAAGAATCGCAACTTCTCCGACCGCGATACATGCTGTCGAACTGGTGCCGGCGGCACATACGGTGTCTCGCCCACGCGCCGAACAACTCCGCTTGTCGGCGGCCGAAACACACGGCGCATCCCCGCCTCCGTAGTCGCCACCGTCCTCGTAGGAGAATAGTACGGCCTGGCCCTTCCCGTATACCCCCTGTAATCGCGCGGCCCGGCCGAATCCCGCACAAATGAATCCAGCCTCGATGAAGGCAGCGGCCCGCTAAAGTCCGTCGTCGCGCGGTACGGCACCACGCCGCGAAAATGCCTCCCCCTCCCGACATTCCCAGTAATCACCAGATTGCCGCTCGTGTCAATCGGGTTGGGGCTCCGAATCAGCCCGCTTCTCCGGCTGCTCACAGGAACCGTCGCCGGACCAACAGCCCACCCGGCCCCGGAAAACCCGGCCAAAACCAACAACCCCGCAATATATAATCCTCGCCTGTTCATACCATTAAATACCCGCTCCCTCGGCCTATGTTCACAATTAAACGACCCGCCGTCTCATTGACTCTTATATCGCAGCTTCCCTGCCCAGTTGAGCTTCGTCGCTAACGTATCCCACTGCGTCCGCAGCGGATTATTCACCACCAAAAAATCGCCCGCATCTCTCTCCACCCGCACAACATCCTCAACCGACAGCTTGCACGAAACCTGCCCGTCCACCGACACCGTTGTGCCCTCATTCACCCGCACTCCAAAAACTTCTACCTTGCTATCGGCACTAATAACTATGGGCCTGAAGCTAAGCGAATGCGGGCAAATCGGCGTAATCACCATCGCCTCCACATTCCCCGAAATTATAGGACCTCCCGCCGATAAATTATAAGCCGTGCTCCCCGTCGGCGTCGATATCACTAATCCGTCGCTCACGCACCCGGCCAACGGCTGCCCGTCAACCGACACCTTCAGTTCAATCATACTAAATGGCGGCCCCGCCGTAATGAATACCTCATTTATCGCCGCCGAGCTGAACACCTCTTCACCGCCGCCAAAGACCCTGCAGCCTAACATCATTCGCTTTTCTATCTTCGCCTTGCCTAAAGTTATCCCGGCAAAATACTCTTTAAGCTCACTCACGCTGAATTCCGCCAAAAAGCCTAACTTGCCGAGATTGACCCCTATCACTGGCACATTCATCTGACTCAGCTGCCTCGCCGCCGAGATTATGCTCCCGTCACCGCCGAAAACTACCGCGAAATCCGCCTCCTTCAATATATCAACCGTGCACGCATCTATCCCGCAGCTCGCTAATATCTCCGCCTTGCCCTTAGCGAACTCCACAAACTCATCTATCGCCGCCCCAACGTCCCCCTTCGCCGGGTCCCCGAATATCACTAATTTTGCCGGTTTGACCTCAGCCATCTCACTGCCTCATAATACCGACCGCACCTTTCTCAACCACTCAATTATCGACCATCACAAACCAACAATCAACTAAATTCCATATGTCATCCCGTACTTGATACGGGACCTCCACCGCGCAGTCGAAGGATCTGGCCACCGCATAAAATTAACCTCACGCAATTCCCAACCCCCATAATCTGAAATTTGAGATTTGCAATTTGAAATTAACGCAGCGGACACGGATTGCTTACACTTTTCTGGCCAAGCCCACCCACCCATATCACGTTTGCGATAGACCTGTCAGCGACGTTCACGACACCATCGCAGTTCACATCACAGTCGCGAAGAGTATAAGCCCCGGCCGAACCCGCCACCCAGAATACATTCGCTATCGAACGGTCCGCCACATTTATTATGGCGTCATTATTGACATCGCCAAGAAGAGATATCCCGAACTCCGCCTGAGCTACGCCCGTATTACCGTAATCATCACCGGTAACTGTTACCCTGACCGTAAATGTTTGCCCTGAGTCAGATAAACCTCCCGGCTCATCACAGCCCCGCGCTGCGAAAGTCCACGAGGCGTCACCGGCCCCCGCCGCAGAAATGCCGCATGTTAGATATTTGCAAAATACGGTATGTCTCTTTACTTCCTGCTACGTATCCGCAGCAATACCAACCCGCCCAAGCCAAGAAGCATAACCGTCCCCGGCTCAGGAATCACCTCAACCGAAGTAACAGGTGCGCGTATCAAAAAGCTCTCAATAAACTTACCATACTCATCTGGAATACCTCCATCGATCCGCAACCCTTCAGCAGAGTACCAATCTTCCAGAACCGGCGCCGTCGCCAGAAGGGCGTCGCTTGAAAGAGCTGTACCACTAGGGTCGTTAAGCTGCCAGCCTATTATACCAACAGAGACATCATCATAAAGCGGGAGATTGTTATAACTCCTTATGGAATACGTGTCGTCACCTCCGATGTAGCCATTTCCTATCCCTATCCACAAATCAACATTATCCGGGTCGAATTGAAACACAAATCCCCCACCAGTCAGCAAGATACCGTAGGGTTGACTGGTATATAGATACTCTCCGTAATCTGGTTCAGCGCTTGAATCAAGGGTATCTGAGTCATAGACATAGCTCCCTGTTATTCCATCACCTACATCGAGTTGTCCGTTAAGCAATCCGTATGGGTCGTCTATTTCCGCTATCTCTGCAGTAATGCCGATTTCTATAATCGCTGCTCGAAGGTTACCGGCAGCCAAACCCAGAACCACAAAAATTACCGCCATGATTATTGTTCTTCGCGTCATTTTCCCGCCCTTTCAAAAATGGTCTGATAGAGGAAAACCCCTATCCCCAGTTTGCGAACTTTATTATACCAAAGCATCTCCAGTTTGTCAAGCAAAAAATCTTCCTGTAACTTCTTGTTACTAACCATCTTATGGCAATGGCATCGGTTGCGCGTAAAGACTGTTGCTCTTATGACACAGGCCCAGTTGCCCGTCTTGGAGGTCCCTACAACTCTTTATCGCTTCGCTCATTCTTCTGCCCTCGTACCTCGCCCCTCACCCCCCAACCCTAATTTCCCGCTGCTCTGCAATTTCGCCAATAAATTACCCCAAAGAACAATATATGTCAAACCCTAAAAATCTGCCGAGTCTTCCCATCGGCACCCCCTTGTCCAGAGTCCCACGGACTCTAACGGGGCCTCCGTGCCCTTCTCCTCATAGAATAGATATGACTCATTTGGCCGGCTTTAGAAAAGGCTTTGCCGCCCCGGCAAACCAGTGGACAAAGGCATGCCTTCCGCAGATGTTCACATCGAGAAAAGGCCTGCCGCGGTACACGAAGCCGACCTACCCTCCGTGACCTCTGAGTGCTCTGTGGCAAAATCCAATTTCCGTCAAAATCTCGCGCAAATCGACAACGAATTTGACAAAACGCGCAGTTTTCCTCCAAGATATACACTAGTTTAAATAGTGTATATTGCCCGCCGCCTCCAACTCCGCCACTCCTTCGCCCCTCCAAACCCCCCATTTTAACGCTAAATTTTTCCTAAATTTTCACACTTTGAAACACTTTCAAACACTTATTCCAGCGCAATTCCACCACTTTTTCTAAAATTTTCCAAACTTTTCACACTTTGAAACACTTTTCCGAACTCTCAACCTCCATTTTTAGCCCAGAATCAAGGGTGACCCCACACCTGTCAAATTCCCCACCGCCATTTTTCACCCAAAATCAACGGTCCAATTCCACCAACTCATTAACGCATCTACGCATTTACTCATCCACGCATTCGCCCCCCCTGTCAACCTGTGCCATAGGTATCCCCGGCCGAACTCGCCTTAACCCTTGTATTATCATGCACTTGCGCACTAACCATCTCTTTCACCGTCCGAGCTATCTTCTCGCCACTTATCCCCGCCTGCTCAAGCTGTACACTACGCAAGTCATGTTTGACAAACGACTTAGGCATCCCAAGCGTAACTATCGACCCCTTTATTCGCCCTGAACGTGCTGTCGCCTCCAACACCGCCGAACCAAAACCGCAGCACAACCTATGGTCCTCCACCGTCACTAAGCCCTTGCCCTCTAACAACTTAGCAACAATATTCTCGTCAATAGGAGCCGCAAAACGGGCATTTATAACATCAACCGCAATTCCATCCCGCCCCAGCATCCCGGCTGCATCAAGCGCCTCTGAAAGTACACTACCGTAAGCCACAATCGCAATAAATGAGTCCTTACTCTTCTTGACAACTACGCTTTTACCCAATTTAAACGGCTTCGCACACGCCGACCGCACAAACTTTGCCGGCGGCACAACATCCTTCGGATACCTTATGATAACCGGCTTTTTCGCACCTAAAGCGAATTCCAAGGCTAATTTCACCTCAACCTCGTTTGCCGGCGCCGTCAACACCATATTCGGCATCATCCGCATATAGCCGATATCCATTAACCCATGATGCGTAGGCCCGTCCGAGCCGACGACGCCAGCGCGGTCGACGCAAAAGACAACCGGCAGATTCTGCTGTGCCACCTCCTGAAATATCTGGTCGAAAGCCCGCTGCAAAAAGGTCGAATAGATGCAAACCACCGGTTTTGCGCCTGTTTTGGCCAGTCCCGCGGCAATATCGACCGCTACGCTTTCCGCAATGCCGACGTCGTAGAACCTGTCGGCGAATTTGTTTCGAAACTCGACCAGGCCGGTGCCATCGCACATTGCCGAGGTTATGGCAACAATTTTTTCGTCTCTTGCGGCAAGCTCTACCAAATGCTCACCGAATACGCCTGTAAAGCTTCTTCTGTGCGGTGCTTCACCGGCTTCGACGGTACCCGCGTTCATTGTGAAAGGTCCTGTCGAATGGAATTTGGGTCGGTCCTGCTCAGCAGGACTAAATCCCATCCCTTTTTTGGTGTAAACGTGGAGAATAGCCGGGTGATTCAAACCGCCAAGGGCACGGAACAACTCTACAAGTGATTCAATATCGTGCCCGTCGACCGGCCCAAAGTAGGGAATATTGAGGCTTTCGAACATCTGACTGGCCGGCAGAACCATTCGAATGCTTTTTTTGATCCTCTCAATCGCCTCCTCGACAGTTTTTCCAATAATAGGCGTGTGTTCGAGGATATTTCTGGTGGTACTGCGCAGGTCCTCGTAGGTCTGGCTCAGCCGAATTTTGGAGAAGTATTTCGCGACTGCCCCCTGTGTGGCATCGATTGCCATTGAGTTATCGTTTAGCACGATGAGCAGCTGTCTCTTGACCAGTCCGAGATTATTCAGCGCCTCGAAAGAAGGACCGTTAACAATACTGGCATCCCCGACCAGAGCTACGATTTTATCGTCTTTTTTGCTCTGGACCTGTCCCAATGCCATACCAATGGCGGTGGCTACGGCGGTTCCGGCGTGGCCGACAACGAACTGGTCGTATGGGCTTTCCGCAGGGTTGGGAAATCCGCTTATCCCATCGGCCCGTCGTAGGCGTTTGAAGGCATCTTTCCTTCCGGTGATGATTTTATGAGCATAACATTGATGGCCGACGTCCCAGAGGAGCCTATCCGCTGTAAAATCGAAGACGTAGTGCAGGGCCAGAGTCAACTCCACCACGCCGAGGTTACTGGCCAAATGTCCACCTGTCCTGCTCACCGAGCCCAGAATGACCCGGCGTATCTCGTCGGCCAAGTCCGTCAGGCGTCCAACAGGCAACTTCTTCAAATCATCAGGGCTATTTATCTGTTCTAATAGTTCACTCATTAAATTATCTCTTAATCACCGCACACCGATGATTTCAATCAAAAACGCATGCAATGAGACTTTTCGAAAAACCTTTACCGCTTATATGGTAACAGGTTATCGCACGTACTACTATCAAAAAAGCTGGCCTGTTCATCTCAAACGCGCAAGTAGCACCAATTATGAGGGCCTTAAATTCATTATTATTGACCACTGCCCCCGGATTACTGGTTACTACACGAGGAGGAATTTAGCCCTAAATGCCAAAGCCAGATTTCCGCCAGAATTAAAAAAAGGCCGTAAGCGGTGAGCCTGCGGCCTGTCAGTTTGTGAAATACATATTTCTTATTATCGGAGACTATTGAGTCTCCAGGAAAGTAAAGGCGGCGGCCGGGCCCGAATGGATAAATGACGTTTCATCAAAGAAGGGATCTGATTGGTCAGTTCGTGTTCGGATTTGTCTTCTCCGTCCGCTGCGCTGAAGTAGGCTGGCACAGGGAGAATCACTAATATGGCTACCAAAGGAAACATCCTTGTCTCCATAATTCGGCCTGAAAAATGGGCACCCTGTTCTATCGGCTCAAGTGGTAATTTCCCCTTAATAAAACGAAGGCGTTGATTGGCTCACCAAAGTAGTGGAGTTATCTGCACCCCCGACCATAAGGTTGATATCAGTATCGAAATCGCGACCCCGCCCGATGAAATGGCCTCATGAAAATTACCTCCCGAACCGGTAAATCTGCTGCCGCGATACTGTTAGATGGGTTTTCAGGGAAAAATGTTTTGGGCCCGTATCTGGCCCCTTGTCACACTTTACATGGTCTCTACAACCCGCATCTCCCCGCCCCTGCCCCGCCTGTCCCCGAGAATCCACCATCTTTGGCCCAACAGCAGGGGATCCAGTCTACTTCATAATTCATAATTCTCAATTCCGCTTTAGCGGCATAACCCTTCTTCCAGCCCTGCCGGGCAGATTATTTCTCCTTTTACCCTTATCTATCACTCTAATCGTATCCGTACCCTCAAATATAGTCCCGTCACTAAGTTCACCGCTCACAACTAATTCCACCTCGGTAGGTGTCTCCACCTCGGTAAGCACCTCCTGAACCTCTCTCCGGCTGAACTTCACGACTGCAAATTCATCCCCCAACCATACACGTTCGCCTTCAATTTCATCTTCAAGCAAGATGCTGTTGGGGTCTATGTCGGCGACATTGTAATCTTCGGCTAACCGGATGACGCACATAATCCACTTGCCCTTGCTTCGCAGATTAAGCGTCCTGGGGCGAATCTTAACTGTCGCTTCGATAGCAGGCAAAAACTCGAATTCATAAGCACCCATATCGACTACGGCCGTGCCGTCCTCGTTCCCATCGAGGACACGGGGATTGCCATCCAGGTCGGTTTCGTTTGGCTCGGGGACGTAGTTGGGGTCACCGGCATCGATGCAGAGTGAATTTGACAGCAAATGATAGTCACCCTCTATCCAGATGGCGTTGGGGTCGTTCGGTTCAACGATTATATTCGGGTCATTAGCGTCAGCCCAGTAGCCGGGGTCAGCAAAACACGGGTCAGCATCAGTATTGCCTTCGCCTCCCCAGCCACCTTGTATGCAGCTGTAGCGGACAATAGCTGTGCTATTCTGGTTATAAAGCTGAGCAGATGCGTCCGTCCCGCCGCTGTCCGTATTATTCGACAGGATGCAGTTGGCAAGTGTTATCGTATCGCTGTTTCGGCTGAACATCCCGCCGCCCTCGTCAAGGGCCCAGTTATTGCTGAACGTACAGTTGCTTAACGTTAGACTGCTCTCATAGTTGTGAATCGCGCCGCCTCCTGTTTCAAAAGAGCTTTCCCCACTGGCCGAATTGCCGGTAAACAAACAATTAACCAAAGTTGCACTGCTACCGTAGTTGTACATCCCCCCGCCATCGTTGCCCGCCGAGTTCCCGCTAATCGTGCAATTTATCAATGTCGGACTCCCGCTGCCGACATTCCCTATCCCACCGGCGTTATCTGGAACAGAATTTCCAATGAACATGCAGTCAATCAGGGTCGGACTGCCACCCTTATTCCACATCCCGCCACACGACCAGCTTTCGGTCCGGTTATTCAAGAACAAGCAGTTAACTAACATTGGATCCGCTTCATTGTACATCCCAGCCCCATTCTGTCGAGACCGGTTTTCTTTAATGACGCAGTTGATTATGGTAGGGTTACTTGCACAGTAGACGCCCGCACCGTGGATAGTGCGTCCATGTGCAATCGTTAGCCCGTTCAAGACACAATTAGGATCCTCACCACTTCTAAAAGATACCAAAGGCCCAATTACGTAATTGCCGTCGATAATAGTGGCTGCAACTACATCGGGATCATCTGGCTGTGTGCTTCTCAAGACAATATTCTTCCCATTGAAGTTGATCCTTTCAACATAGGTTCCTTCTGCTACTATAATCTCATCACCATCAACAACGTTAGGGTCATCAATAGCGGCCTGGATATTGTTGAAATCGGCTGGACCGTCATCGTCGACGGTGATAGTTCTCGCCTGAGAGGGAATAACTAAGGTCAATACGATACAGATAAAGATTAAATTCCTCATTTTACGCCTCCTTTAATTTGGTTCCGTGAAATTCCTTCCTGCTCGCATAGTTACCCTCGCTCCTGTTGATCCGCAAGTTGCGAACAGTGCTTTCGCCGATTTTCCGCAAACTACCCGGAACATCCCTGAAAACGCATAGAAACAGCATATATCATAAAGCCGGCCTTGTCAAGTGAAAATTCGGAAACCCGCACCATCCGCGGTTAACTCTCTTCGTGCCTTCGTGCCTTAGTGGCTGGCTCCCGTCCCATTTCAATCAAATCCGCATATACCTGAAAGCAAAAATCCAAAAATCTAAAATTTTTTTAACTGCCTTGTTGATAACAACTTAATCCCGTCAATCCTGCCAAAAACACCCCAATTTTCGCACCAAACGCGCGCCCTCCTCTAACAGTGAGCGGACTACCTGTCCGGCCCGCTTGCCGCGTCGTAGCTTTAGCGATGACGGGCCCTTTGAAAAATAAATAAATCGCTCCCATCCGTTAAATCCGCGCGAAAAGCCTGCCGGCAGG
>Ga0114922_10000198_pt1 | contig 57225 bp, 49 predicted proteins | sample AartaG_FD_100975 | JGI IMG/M metagenome (GOLD analysis project Ga0114922, IMG submission 100975) | Deep subsurface microbial communities from Aarhus Bay to uncover new lineages of life (NeLLi) - Aarhus_00045 metaG | ecosystem: Environmental > Aquatic > Marine > Oceanic > Sediment | place...
CATCGACTGCGTAAAAGTTACGAGTTGAACACCAGTAGCCACAACCGCAATCATCATTGCATCCCGCCACCCGCCAATAATACGTCTTCCAGGGATCAAGGCCGCTTGCATAATAATGTGATGCGGATGTATAGACATCTATCACCGGGCTGGAAAAATCTGAATTGTCATCTACCTGCAAATGATATTCTGTCGCATCCCCGACATCCGTCCAGTCGATAGGTACCGACGGATTAACACAAGCCGTTGTGTTATGTGGTACCAATGGCACCGGTGCGCCGGGGGTTTCGCAGTTTATATCCAAAAAGTATTCACCGCTTGCCGTATTATTGCACCATACTACCAAACCATACCAGTCAGTCGACTGCACTGTATAAGTAAAGGTCTCATCCCCCGATATGCCATTAACATCTGACTTCCTGATTTGTGCAGAGCGGGTGGCGTAGTATGCGCTGTTCTCTGATTTAAATAATGCCACCCCTAAATCAATTGTTCCATTTGTTATATCCAATGTAAAGGTAAATGTCTCCCCTGCTTCTAAATAAACATCCCAGATTTTGACCACATGATATGAGTCCCAATTATAGGCTCCAAATCTTCCGGGTGGGTCTAGATATTCGCTTCCGTTTTCGTATTCAACGTAACACCCGACTGATCCACTGTATTTCTTAATCTTTATCCCCTCCCATCCGGTTGGTGAATGATTGTAATCAGTCACAACATAATCCACTGCATCGCCTGACCATTCAGACGATGCCACCAAGTTGCTAAATGAAGTTTCAGTATATAATTGAATATCCCAATCATCGCCACTCATTGGCCTAACCCCTACAACAGCCCAGAAATAATCACCTTGATTGTATTTGAAATACCACGGCGTAGTGTATCCCAAGATGTTAATAACCTCTCCATCGGAAAGTACCTGCGCTGGAAATACAGGGGAAGCCATTATCACATAAAACAGGGAAATCAATATCAACGTTCTCATTGTACCCTCCAAGACTTGTGTTTCACTTCTTACTCGGATTCCTTCGTTGTCCATTCAACCCTCTATAGCTGCATCGTGGTGCAGTTGCAGAGAATCAGACAGGAGAAATCGGCAGTTTTGTTGAGAAATGCGGCTATTCTCGGCCTTCGACCATGCGAAGCTGGCCTTCGGTGACCCAACCGGAGTCGGTCCAGTAGGTTACGGCGTCGCGGAGAGAGCCGTAATACGCCCGTGCGTCCTCAATCGGTGGCAGTTTGCCTTCTGCGACCAGGTGCCGGCGGTGGGTTATCAGGAAATCGTTCATGGCAACTTTGATGACTCGCAGGCGGTGATCAATGGTATAGATCAGCGAAGGCGTGTACTCGAATTTGACGGATTCGGAGATATGGACCTGAATTTGGCCGTCGTCAGCCAATCGTATGCCGTTGGGGCCGGGGGAGTTGTACCCCATAGGTAGCTCGCCGGGAAGGCAACCAATGTCTGATTTGGGAAAGAGAATGTAGCCCACTTGATTTCCTGGAATCCACCAGGGGTATTCGTTTTCTATACCAGGTTCGATGGGCGAGAAACCCTGAATGGAATCAGGTCTCAGTACTAGCAAGGCAACGCATTTCTTCCTGTTATAGAATCCTGTAAATAGAATCTCCTGCTGGCCGTCGCGGTCTATGTCTATCATCTTCTGGACGACCCCGTGCCCCCAGTGAATATACCATCCCAGCGAGTCGCCGTTCGGATTCCACAGTCGAAGATGTGCGCGAGCCGGTAGCTCCTGGTAAACCGTGGAGATGATTATTGGTCCGTTCCTCGTCTCCGCAATCCCTAGATAGCCCGCATCATATTGCACTCCTGTGGTGTCTTTCGGATATCTTCCCAGAATGGCTGCGTTTCGCATCCACCGAAGCTGCCCGTCATGCGAATAGAACCGGAGGAGCGCCCTGTCGTTACATACTTCATCGATTCTCGGCAGGAAGACGACCTCGTTCTTGCCATCGCTGTCGAAATCATACAACCGGCCAAAACATGTGGCCCAGAGATTATCGCTGGTGATCTTGGAAATAGGACACGACAGCACGTCAGCCCATAACAAAGTACTGTCCCGGTTGTAGACTTCAAGTCCGTTAGTTGCTGGGTTGGCGATGGCATAGACAGGATTATCGTCAAACCAGGGCATGTAACTGGCCGGAGCCACCAGGTAGTACAACACAGCCAGCATGACCAGCAGTGCCGGAACCTCTACCCAAACCGACCGCTTTGCTTTCCATGCCCTGCGTGCGACATAAGCGGCTGCTGAAGACCGCTCAGCCAATATCAAACGGGGATCGTTGACCACGGCCCCGATGGTCTCCACTCCGGCCAGATCGAGCCTTCGGCCAGGATCCTTCTTTTCCAGCTCCAATACCTGTGTCTGTGCGTCGGCCAGGTGCTTGCGGGGAATCACCAGGAGACTCAGATACGAATGGAAGGCCCGATAGATCTTGAGTTTGAGAGCATCGCTATCTACCGGACTGAGTCTGCCATCGGCTGACAGGGCTCCGCTGAACGCCACCGAAGGCGAAACCGAAAGTTTGTCGCGGAATACCTCTGTTCTAGTCATGGCAGCGATGGCACCAACCGCAAAAGCCACGCCCAGGGAATCACCTGTAAATCTAGCACCGGAAGAGTCAACGGCATAATCAAATCGGTAGCGCTTCTTGTGTGGCAACCCGTATCGAGTTTCGAGGAATGCCCGTGCGGCCTTGATGGAATCGCGAGCCTGGGCAAGGAATCGATCATCGGGTTCACTCACCGGATTGCGAACAACGACGTCATCGTCTTCTGCTTGTGAGGATATCCTGGAGGCGGTGACGATCAGATTCAATATGCGGCCTCTTGGGAGCAGATCCAAATCCGGATAATGTTCCACGAAAAGGCAGGTGATGCGCACAGAACTTCCCGGCGACGAATGTAAAAGCGGAGATTTTTCCGCACCCATATCGATCTTGCCAGCCAGGCACGAAAAGGCATCGATATCATCCGGAGACACGACGACAGTTGGCTGTGTCTTCAGAAGATCAACCAGTCTCTCAACAGATTCAGTTTCCTCAGGTAGGAATTCCTGGGGATCACTCTTGCCGGCTGCGATGGCGAGAGTCGGGATAAACTCACGGAAGTAGGACTCAATCCCTGCACCTTGATGGGACGCAACGGGATCAAAGAACCGCAGCCCGCACAGTAACCTCAGTTCAGGCATCTGTGCCAGCTTCAGGTCGTGGCGAAGTCGTGATGCCGCCCTTTCGATTTCTAATATGGAATTCAACTCCCCATGCCCCCCATCTTATTGATAGAAATACATTTCCAGCTTCTCGACGGCATCAATATCGCCAAAAGATGCCTGGTCGGAGACCACTGGCTGTATCTGAACTAATTGCTCTGTTCCAGCCACACGAACTGCTACCTTCAGAGTCGCCTTCATGTGCACTTTCGACAACTCAAGAATCTGGATGTCAAGACGGTAGTTATGACCTTCACCGGTCAACGCTACTTTGACGCGGTCACCACTGGTCGACTTGAGTTCGGCAGTGTCCCCCGTCTCGTCGGCTCCGAATGGGCTCAAGATAAAAGTGGCCTTTGGCGGTCTCACTTCGGCGGCAGACAGCTCCTTCTCAGGCCAATCAACGACACCCAGATTCACGCGGCCTTGAGTGTCAGTTACGAATTCCTGATTCCCCAAGGGCAATTTCACCAGGACGTTCTCATACAGAGTAGGATCATCAGCCACGACATACAGCCATGTTTCCTTGGTATGAGCGTCTCGAACGGCTCGAAGCAGGACCTGTTGATCTTCCGAGGCAAGCGTGATTGCATCTTTCTCGGTGTCTCGTTGCGCACCCTGTGCGGCCAGTTTCAGCGGTGTCGGTCCGCCCGGGGTAGCGTCCAGTGGCAAGGGCATCAGGCGTATAATATCTGGCGTCGCCGAAGCATCCCAAACGGCCTGAAGGCGCTCCAGCTCCTTGTTCAGCTGAGTCAACGTGAACCGGCACTGGGGACAGTCCTCCAGATGGCGCTCCAGACTTACCTGGTTTGGGGCGTCTTCCTCCAGCAGATACCTCTCCCACTGCTCGCTGGTTGGGCATTCCCATTTCTGCATACTACTATCTTTCCCGCTTCCTCAACAAAACACGGAATTACTTCCTCCAACCTGTCACAATGTAATAGGTGCAGGGCACCACGCCTGCAGATTTCTATTCATAAGTATTGTTTCCTCATGGCTTCAATGAAGCCCTTTTGGACTGACTCAGCCAGGTATTCGAATCTGGTTCGCAGGGTCTGCCTGTAGTCTTCAAGGGTCAGGCTTGGTTTGTGCACGTGAAGATACTCATAGTAACTCTGTGCCGGGCCACCATCAGCACAATCGGCTACCAGATCGGAAAGAGCTAGCCTAAACACTTCGACGACATCTGGATGTAGCTTTCCTGTATCCTGATATCGAGCGAGCTTGATCTCCACATTCTGAAAAGCCTGATCGGTCGCACGGTCAATGGCCACCGACAGAAGAGGGTCATCGCGATTGCGGGGAACCTCATTCGCCAATTGTTGGGCCTTGATCTCAGAAGTGGTTTCACGCAGGGCAGAGAACAGTATCTCGACCTGAACAGGTTTTTGGAGGCCAGCAGTACGAGCGACCTGCAAGAGAATTGCATGGACCAAATCCGTGAGATTCCCGTAATGCGCACCTTGCTCGTTGATGATCCTGACCAACTCGTCATGGCTTAGAGGAGTCTCATTCGCTCTGAAGTCGGCTATATTTGTCAGGGTGACCCATTCGGGTTTATCAACGGGAAAAACCACCACGCGCTCATCCTGGCGAATTACTCGATGAAGATTCCTCCAGAGGCGAGCGCTCAGAGCATCGTTCTCCCCCCACCGGTGGAACAACTCCTGTGATGCGGCTCTGACCACCACGGACTTGAATTTCAGGAACAGGGGGGTATCATCGTACTGAAGCATGTTCGCCAGTGCCTTTACCAAAGGCGAATCTGGCGCGTCCTTACTGAACAAACCTGAAAGGACGGATGTCGCCATTTGCTCAACCGATGTCTCCTGAGCTTGAGACGCTGCATGTAGCCGCCCCCAGAGCTTTTCCCGGACAATAGACGCTGCCAGTCTAACTAATCGGCCAACCGGCATGGCGTTGGAGGTCCCTCCGCAGTACTGACGGAGACATCCAGCGACCTCAGCAATGAGATTATTGTCGGAGGCCGCTTGGTATCTCATTCTTGTTGACTCTCCTCATCCCGAATCTGTTCGTAGACCTGTTTGAGCAGGTGCTGGCCGACGATGTCCTGAAATTTCTTTTCGTTCATGAACTTTGCGGTTATCTCCTCGTTCTGTTCCATCCGGTCGATAAAGAGGCCCTCCAGCGCCTTCAGGAACACGTAACCGAAGTTCTCCATCGTGTTGGCGAGCGCCGCTTGGCGCAGGTCGGTGTCGGCCACAGCATCTCCCAGGATGGAATCAAGGAAGAGCTGGTCAGCAGGTTTGAACTCGGTGCCGAATCTCTCATTGAGGATATCAATCAGTTTGGACAGTTCGATCTCATCTCCCCGGGCGATGCCTGTACCTACGGAAGTTGGCCCGGATACTGGTTCCTGCTTGCCGGTTTCCAACTTGATTAATCCCTCGCCAATCTTCTGGAGGCGGTAGTACTTAAGCGCCACCTCGTCGTCGAAATTGTAGACCGGCCCTCGGTCACCTCTCGGTAATTTAGTGAGCAAGAATCGAATGTAGGAGTATAGTTTTTCCAAGTCCGAGTCCTGGAAGGGGATTACCTGCGCCATAAACGAGTACAGATTCCGGAAGGCGACAAGCGTCTTGCGGAATTCCTCCCGGACCTCCTCTTCAAGCTCGTTGTATCGACCCACAGCCGGATCGATGCAGGCATTCATCCGGGCGTGATCTGCGGTTGTTTGGCTGCGTTTCGGCTTATAGAAGACCTTGCAGAATTCCTCGACCTCGGCCTTGTAGTAGACCTGGTGTGCGTCTAACTTAGCCTGGAGTTCGTAGAGTTGTCTTGCGTCGGCCCGCTCGCCGATGAGTGTCTGCTCGTAGTAGGGCTGGAACGCCGCCAGGATTTCATCCGGTTCGTTGACGAAATCTAGGACGAACGTGTTTTCTTTGCCGGGATGGGTGCGGTTCAGGCGCGAGAGTGTCTGCACGGCCTGAATGCCTGCCAGCCGCTTGTCTACATACATAGTATGAAGAAGCGGCTGGTCAAAGCCTGTCTGATACTTCTCGGCCACGAGAAGCACCTGATATTCGTCCGTGCCGAACCGCTCCGGCAGCTCCTTCTCTCGAATGCCCTTGTTCATTCCGACTTCGGTGTATTCGACATTCGGCGCGTCCGGGTCAATAACCCTACCGGAGAAAGCAACCAGCGTCTTAATTCCTGTGTAACCTTTTTCGGCGATGTACTTGTCAAATGCCTGCTTATACCGGACAGCATGGAGGCGACTGGAGGTGACCACCATCGCCTTGGCTTTTCCGCCAATCTTGTGCATGGTGAAGTGGCGGAAATGTTCGACCATTACCTCGGTCTTTTGCGCGATGTTGTGAGGGTGCAAGCTCATGAACCGTGCAAGCGCCCGGGCAGCCTTACGCTTGTCCACCCTGGGATCATTCTCAATAGATTTGATCAGCCGGTAGTAGGTTTTGTACGTAGTGTAGTTATTGAGCACGTCGAGGATGAAGCCTTCTTCGATGGCTTGCCGCATGCTATAAAGGTGAAAGGGAAGAGGCTTGCCGTCCGCGCCAGGAGTGCCGAACACCTCCAACGTCTTGTACTTGGGTGTCGCGGTGAAGGCGAAGAAGCTGATATTGGACTGGTGGCCGCGCTTGGCCATGGTCTTGAGGATTTCCTCTTCGTAGTCGGGCAGCCCTTCCTCCTCGGCCTTCGCCCTGGCCTCTTCTTTGATTGCCGCTCCTGCGAGCACACCCTTGAGTTCGGTCGCCGTCTCGCCGCCCTGGGAGCTGTGCGCCTCATCAACCAGCACCGCATATCGGCGCGTGGGTAAATCGCCCATTTTCTCGGTGACGAAGGGAAACTTCTGTAACGTCGTGATCACGATCGGCACCCCGGACCCAAGGGCCTCGGCCAATTGGGTCGAGTTTATGTCAATCTTCTGAACAACACCCTGTTTGTGTTCAAACTGATAGATTGTGTTTTGAAGCTGTTGGTCAAGTACGACCCTATCGGTCACCACGATGATCGAGTCGTAGATCTTCTCATCCTGGTCATCATAGAGACTCGCCAACCTGTGAGCCAACCACGCGATTGAGTTCGACTTCCCGCTGCCAGCTGAGTGCTGGACAAGGTAATTGGTTCCGGTGCCGCGTTCGCGCGCATCAGCCACGAGTTCCCTTACGCAATCAAGCTGGTGATAGCGCGGAAAGATCATCGTCTCACGCTTAACATTCTTGCTTCCGAGTCTCTTCTCGTCGGTCTGGAGATGAATGAACCGCGCAAGAATATCGAGGAAACTGTGCCGTTCTAACACATCTTCCCACAGATAAGCTGTCTTGCAACCATGCGGATTCTCGGGATTGCCGGCTCCGCCACCGTAGCCCCTGTTGAAGGGCAGGAATCTCGTGTTCCGGCCAGAAAGACGCGTGGTCATGTAGACCTCGTCAGTGTCCACGGCGAAATGAACGAGGGAACGTTTCTTGAACTGGAAGATCAGATCAGACGGATCACGGTCGTTCTTGTACTGCGTCACCGCATGCCGCCAGGTCTGGGCGGTCATGGGATTCTTGAGTTCCAGCGTGGCGACAGGAATGCCGTTCAGGGCGAGGGTCACATCGAGAGTGTTGCCATGCTTGGCCGAGTAGCGCAGCTGGCGTGTGATCGTGAGCCGGTTGGCCACATAGAGTTTCTGGGTGTCTGGGTTCATCCCGCTTGCAGGTGCGAAGTAGGCCACGCGGAACAGCTTGCCAAAGCACTTGAATCCGTGTCGCAGGACGGAGAGACAGCCTTCGTGCTCGGAGTTGAGTGCCCGGCATAGGTCGTCAAGCAGAGTCTCTTCAGCATTCTCCTTTTGAAGGTCGGCGAGGTACTCCCACTCCTTGGGTTGAGTCTCCCGGATAAAAGCCAGCACCTCCTGCGGGAACAGGCAACGCTCCGGGTCGAAAGTGTCGTGATCGCATCTCACGTAACCACCTGTTGTCGTCAGGTGGTGTTCAATGGCAGTCTCGAATGCCCTCTCGTTTGTCTGCGTCATTTGCTTGGTCCCAAGACGAAGCGGGCTCGCTCGTGTCGGAGCATCTCATAGGGTGTCATGACCTTTATTCCAAGGCCAATGCAAACATTCGGGATTTTGATCTTCTTTGTTGAAGGCGATGCAATCTCGTGGGTCACGACAGTGTCTCCGTGAGCCAGGGCGTGGGCCACCAGGTAGTAGTCGGCAACCTGAAGGAATGTACTCACAGCAACAGGTTCGTAGTTTTGGCTCGTCGCCCATTCACTGGCTGAACCAAGGGCAGGCAAAATTGCAGAATCGGGTTTCAGGAAGAAACTCGAACCGCGTTGCACAGCCCAAATTGCAAGATCATCCTCGCCCGCCTCTATCTCATCACCAACCTTTTCGATACTAAAAACCCGTTTCGCTGTGTTGTTCACGGCAAGCCATTCCCAAAAAGCCGGACAGAAATCGAGGCCATAATGGAGGTTCTTTGCCTGAATAAACACATTGGCATCAAGTAGGTAAGCCATCAGAGCACCCCCAGGCTATGGCCAAGTTCGTGGAACGTCGCAAGTTTTGAGAAGCCGAGCAAACGGAAGGCGTCGCGATGTAATGTCTGACCCTCCAGTGTGCTGATGACAAGTGCGCGGGCAAATCGCTTGCTCACTCGAGCAGCTTGTGTCCAATAGAAGTTGCCGCCGCTACCTTTTGGAATCGCCCGCAGCCGTTCCACTTCCGCGAAGAAGGCATCCCAGAGTACCTCGCGGGTGATGCCGCCTACGTCATGGATACGCCGTAGAATGACGAGCGTGCTCACCTTGAAAAGCCGCGCCAGACGGCTGACCTCGTCATCTAACTCATCACTCTGTCGATACTCCTGCCTAATCACCGAAAGGGGCACCAAGAGCTCTGCGGCAACCTGGTCGCACCACTTCTCGACATGATGTGACGGTGAAGTAACAGGCCCCACGTCGGAGAGCGCGGATTCACCGACCCAAAGATGAGCCAGTTCATGCGCGAGTGTGAACATTTGAGCGGATTTCGTGTCAGAACCATTTATGAACACGAGCGGTGCAAACTCATCCACAAGCGCAAAACCTCTGAATTCTTCCGGGTCCAGTTTGCGCCGATTGTTGCTTCCTACAACTCCGCTTACCATCACCATCACGCCAAAGTTGTCCGTCTGCTCAACGAAGCGGCGCAGAGCTTCGGTCCACGTGGGTAGTCGTCGTCTCTCTTCAATATCAAACCTCAATGAATGCCGAATGGCTGCGGCAACTGTGACAATGTCACTTGACGGATCAGCGGACCCGACGAATGAAAGCGGCTCTTCTCCTACGGATCGAGCGAAATCGTGATACCACTCCTGACGCTGTTGGCAGATGTAAATAGTGTCAAGCAGATCCGGGCTGGGGTGGCCAATATACTCGTTACCGATGGTACGGAAGTCGGGAATAGGGACGGTCTCGACTGGCGGTTCCGGGAGAAACAGGTAACCGACAGGCAAACGAGTGGCCTTGGCAAAGCTTTCGAGTTGTTTGAGAGTCGGATTAACCTCACCTCGCTCCCAGAGTTCAAGTTTAGGAAACTTCTTGGCAAGGCCACCTATGGTTTGTCTGGAACGTTCGCATGCCCAGCGCAGCAATTCAGGTTTGACATCGACACGTATCACGTGGTCTCCTTTTTCACGCCGATCTCGCCTGCCACAGCCGCCGTATTGGGGTGGTGCGCAATCACCGTCGCGATCCCCGTTCTACAATAGCCTCCGTCATCGACCCTTTTCCGATTCTGATACCCAGCCTTTGTCGGCCAGACGCCTCCATGCGACGTGGATATGTTCTTGACGAAACATCCGCTTTCGGTCATTCCAACTGTGAACCTGTCGCACCGCCTCATCAGACGTCCGCGCAGGGTTGTCCGTGTGCTTTGCGACCCAATGAACTGACGATAGAAGCTCCATGCCATAAGGCGTTTCAAAGCCTTCAATCAATTCTGCCACTTGTCCCAGACGTGTTCGACTCTCTTGTTGTGTTTCCAGAAATTCGCCGGCTTTTTGGGAAGCACCGGGAAGCAGCTCGATCTCCACGTCCGGTTTCTGTGTGTCGCCGTAACCTTGGGTGAAATGCCCTTCCATTATTTCCAGAACCTTGTTCAAGTTGTGCGCATAGGGTCCATAAAGGCCCGGCTCGTACTTCAGCCGCAGATTTTCACCCGCCTCCTGAAGGAAGTACCCGAGCTTCTGAATCTCGAGCAGTGTCAGACGATAGGCCATTTCCTTGTACTGCGCTATGAGTGTGATGAACAGCGCTCGGGCCACGGTCATCTTAGGGCGTTGCGTCCGTATCGGCATGGCTTTGGCTTCCGGCGCTCCGTGAGGCTCAAATAGCAGCACCCTAACTTCGGGAAGCGATGAAAAGGCCTTCTCGATCATTGGACGGACAACGCTCCAACTCAGACCACCAAGACCGCAGCCCAGCGGTGGGATAGCGACGGACGACACCTTCAACTTCCCAACCTCTTCAATTAGTGCTCTTAACCCTGATTCAATATCCTCCAACCGCGATTTGCCGCGCCAATGCCGTTTGGTGGGGAAGTTGATAATGTATTTGGGGTTTAGCATGGCGCCGGTTTCGAATACGAACATCTTTCCGGGGTGCACTTCTTCCGCTCGGCACGCGCGTTCATACACCTTGAAGTTGTCGGGGAAGGCCTTCTTGAACTGAAGGGCGATGCCCTTGCCCATATAACCGAGACAATTCACCGTGTTGACCAATGCCTCTGCTTCGGCTCTGAGAATGTTGCCTTTGGCAATCTCTATCATGGTGACGCCTCCTCTATGAATAATAATACCATTCCGGCCTTACCCGCACAGGGCGGTGCAAGCTAGGCGGGAACTGGCTCATAATAGCTTCAACGTTTATTTTCATCCGGTCGGAGACAGTAGCGATCTCCTCAATCAGTTCCCAATCACAAGACCGGTGCACAAGGAATTCGGCCTGTTTGCGACGCTGGCGGTCCATGTCATTCACGTTGTCAGCCCAGTACCGCTCGTAGACCATATCCCAATCGACCTTGTCCAGGTCAGCTAGGTCATCATACCAATCCGTATATGCTGCAATGCCGTGCCCATCCGAGAATACAAAGCCGGCTCCGCTGTTCGCTACGGCCTGGGCCGTGGACACTACGTAGATCAATGGCTCCTGGCCCTCATTGTAGCCAGCAACCTGTCCGGTCTTGAGTTGAAGGAGCATCGGCGAAAGATACCCAAAGTAGAACGCTACGTAATCGTGAACAACCCCACACGGCCCGCACCCGATTTCTCTGATGTGGCGTTCTGATTGTATGTCCACGTTGTGAATCCTCTTGTACTGCAGCCCGTCATCGGGTGTGTGGATCGGTGCGTGCAAGCCGCCGCGCTGGAGGCACACGGGGAGGCTGTCCACGTGCATAAAGCGGAATATCGGCGTTGGATTCGGCACCGCCATCACGCGACCTCCTTGCGAACGTCGATCTTGCCTGTCACCGCCGCCGAGATCAGCGCCGTGCGGTATTCACGCAGCTTCTCGATGCTGACACCGACCATCGCAATCAGCGCGTCAATCTGGCGAGTCTCGCAGTCGAGATGTTCGACTATTCTGTCTTGCTCGTCGCGTGGTGGGAATCCGAAGCGGTAGACGCGCAGCTTCTCAGCTGTCAAGTGCGGAATCGTGTTGGGGTTACCATAGGCCAGGAACACACCACTGTGGGCAGCTGCTCGCATGACGTAGTAGAAGAAACGCGGCAGGTCTCGCCCGCTCCGAGGCCGAACGCGGTGAATCGCCTTCTGAAAGGCACACACCGGCAGTTCGCCACGCCAGATTGCTGCTCGGCCGACTTCGCCGCCCTCGCAAACAAGCAGGTCTCCCGCCGCCAACGTGAAGCGGCTGTACTCGCCTGGGGCAATATCCATCTCCGGCAAGTTCTCTATATTCACGCGGTTCCACTGGACATCGACATTCCGCAGGTACGGTAAGAGGTGCTCGCCCGTGATACGCTTCGCATCGAGCATCTTTCCCAACTCGACGCTGTATCTCGCGTAAAGCGGAGGAGTATCCCAATGCTTCGGTATCTGGCCCAGCCATTCGATGCCGGAGTCCTTCATCGGGGCGTTGGGATTGAGGCCCTTGGTGACGGCGTGGTTGATGAGGGCGGATCGCTTCTCCTGGAGTAACTCGATCTGCCGCTGTTTCTTCTCGATCAGCGTATCGATTCGCCCCGTCTCGCGGTCGAGGAATGCAGCAATGGCGTGTTGTTCAGCCTTAGGGGGAAGGAGCACTGCCAGATTACCAATGAAATCCCAGTTGGCGCGAGGCATCTTTGCCCCATAGGTGGACGAATCAACGACAGTGATAACGTCTGGATTGAGGAGGTAATTGAGGAGAAACCGCTGCTGAACGGCTTTCGGGCGAAGGACGAGTAGTTCTCCCGTGCAGATGCCGTCTGCGTTTGCGGCATGGACTTTCGCCAAGTACGGCCGGAGTTTGCCGAAGAGCACATCACCACGTCTGTGGAGGTTCGCCTGCCCCTCGCTTGACATCTCACCGTTTGGGGCGGTTCGCTTCCCCGTCCAGGACTCAATGTGTTCCAGGCCGGTGTACGGCAGATCGGACTCGCAACCGTCGACTTTTTGATTGATAAGCACGGAACTGTACTTCAAGCGATGTACGTCCCAATCCTCTGGCACATCGCCCAACCATTCCACGCCGGAAGGCTTGTATTTCGGATACGGTCGCCTCATTTGTCGCTTCTCCTGCGTGGCTTAGCCTTGGCCTTGTCCTTCTTTACGGCCTTCACTTTCCGAGTGCCCTTTTTCGAGTGTTGTTTCTTTGTGCCTTCTTTGATTGACTTGTTGATGATCAGATCAGCAGCAGAAACCACATTAGAAACCAGTTCAATTGCTTCATTCACATCTTTATGACTGATACTTCTTGACTTGTTGCGAGCTTTCTTGCTTTGGGATAAATCACCTTCGTGGGCTATTTGATTGCGTCGCTTGGCTATTATTGTTACCTGACTCTTGAGCTTCTTAGGATCAGTCTTCATCTGTTTAGCAATAGAATCCCAGAACGAATTGACTCCAATAAGCTGAAGTGAATCAGCTATCTTATCTGGGGTTTGAAGGGACTGATAAGAAAGCTTGCGATCTATGGCAATTCTCAACGCCTGATTTGTGCGTTTATACTTTTGTCCTGCCATGAAATCGGATACAAGAATTTTTTCGTTGAGTAAGCGATTGGAGGGATCGCAGGCTTTTGAGTGTTGAACAACATGACGAATGATCTTAGCGTGAAAATATGCATCCATTGCTGATAGCGTCATAACGAATGAAGCTCGCAATAGGTCATCAAGAGCCTCAGATGAGAAATATTCACTATCGAGTTTACTGTCATCTCGAAGAACGAGGATCATGTCTTTACTATCAATTCGTTCGATTTTGTGTCTTATAGGCCAGTGCATGAGCTTCTTGAAACTGTTACCCCAGTCTTGTCGAGTTCTTCGTTTCCTATGGTCAGTGAGCCCCCTGGCAAGTATCTGGATGTACTTAGCCCGTTCGATAGCTCTGTGAAAAGTTTCCTTAGCGCCGTTCATTCCGTCACCTCCGCGAGCATGTCCGCGATTTCGTTTTCGATCTTCTTGAGATCGGCCTCGATCTCCTCCAGCGGTCTGGGCGGCGTGTACTTATAGAAATAGTGATTGAAATTGATCTCGTATCCGATCCTGGTCTTTGACTCGTCAATCCATGCATCCGGAACGTGCGGCAGCACCTCGCGTTTCATGTACTCTTCGACGTCTTCTTTGAGAGGTACGTTTTCGTAGTCACGCAGCTCTGGATCAGGCTCCGGATTGCCCTTGGCGTCGGTGCAGACATCCGCCGTCTCGTCCCGCTCAGCCAGGGATATGAGCATTACTTTGAAAAGAGCCGCCGGAACATTGATCTCCGTATCCTTGAACAACGCCTTCATCATGGCCGCGAACTCGCTGCGGTTTTTCACCACGCCCTTAGGAGTGAGACCTTGGAGCACCGAGAGGATGGACTTCTGGAGTTTCAAGCCCTCCTCAATCTCGGCCTGTGCTGCCTTCGTATCCTTGCGCTTCTTGCTGGTAGCGAGGTTGGCGAAGGGCGCGGTCTCCTTGAGGCGTGTGATTCGAGCCTCGTCCACCGCGAAGTTGAGTCGCAAAGGTCGTTCGACGGTGATGCGCCGGTAGCCGAAGTCCTCGTTGTCGAAGACACGGATATGCTCTCCTTCCTTGAGAGTCCCGTAGCGCCGTGTGATGTCGTCGCGTTGGTCTTCGCAAACTTCGTGGCGTTTGTTACCGAGGGACTTGCGCATTTTCTTGAAGAAGCCGGTTCCGTCCACCAGTTGAATCTTACCCCGCCGCTGCTTGACTTTGCGGTTCGTAACGATCCAGAGATACGTATAGATGCCGGTGTTGTAGAAAAGCTGATCGGGCAGGGCGACGATGGCCTCAAGCCAATCATTCTCGATGATCCAACGACGGATTTCGCTCTCTCCCGATCCTGCCGAGCCAGTGAAAAGTGGCGAACCATTGAAGACGATGGCCAGGCGCGTTCCGCCCTCCTTCGGGTCCTTCATTTTGCTGATCATGTGTTGCAGGAACAGGAGAGACCCGTCGTTTATGCGCGGTAGCCCAGCACCAAACCGACCTCCGAAGCCCTGCTCTTCGTGTTCTCGCTTGATGAAATCGGCTTCAGGCTTCCATTCCACGCCAAAAGGTGGATTGGCCAGCATGTAATCGAACTTCTTACCGGCCATGTAGTCATTTGTGAAACTGTCGCCGAACCGGATGTGGTCTATGTTCTGGCCCTTGATCATCATGTCCGACCCGCAGATAGCATATGCTTGGGCGTTATAGTCCTGACCGAAGACTTCCAGACGGGCATCTGGGTTAAGCTCGCGGACGTAATCCTCGGCAACGGATAACATACCTCCGGTTCCGCAGGCCGGATCGTAGAGTGTCTTGACTATGCCCTTGGTAGTGAGAATATCGTTGTCCGGCAGGAAGAGAAGATCGACCATCAAACGAATGACCTCACGAGGCGTGAAGTGATCGCCGGCTTCCTCGTTCGACGCTTCGTTGAATCTCCTGATGAGTTCCTCGAAGATGTAACCCATTTCCAAATTGGACACCTTGTCGGGGTGTAGGTCGATCTTGTCGATATCGCAGAATTTCGAGACCACAAGATATAGGCGGTCAGCCTTGTCGAGCTTGGCGATGTGTTCCTCGAAACCGAAGTGCTCGATGATCTCTCGGGCACGGGTGGAGAAACTCTTTATGTAATGCGTTAGATTCCTGACTATATTGTCGGGATCGCCTTTGAGCTTCTCGAAGGTGTAGCGGCTGGTGTTGTAAAATGGCACTCCCGTGACCCGGCAGAGAATAGGGTCAACCCTCTTGACCTTGCCGCCTGAGAGTTTTTTCTGTCTTTCGAGTACCTTCTCCTTGGTAGGTTCCAACACGCAGTCGAGCCGACGCAGGACGGTCAGGGGAAGCATGACGTCCTTGTACTGGTTGGGCCGGTATGGCCCGCGCAGGAGGTCAGCCACAGACCAAATGAAGCTAACCTTATCGCCGAAGTTATTCACGACCGCTCCTCATTCTCTCTCCGCATCTTCCGCCGATACCTCTTCCTTCCCACCTGATCCCTTAGGGCAGCTTCAGGCTGCCTTGCTTGGTCCTCTTGGCGCAAAAGGCGTCAAGTTGGGCCTTCGCCAGTTTCGATGGTTTAGCCTGGCCGTTTTCCCATCGATTTACAGTGGCGAAGCTTACGCCCAATTCACGTGCAAGGTCTTCCTGGCTGAGGCCGAGTTGATTGCGAACCTCTTTTACCAGCGTGGGATAATCTCTCTCTTTAGGAGCCATCGACTCTTCCTCTGCATAGTGGGCATAGAGCACCGAGGTTACCAGTCAACATTGCATACGTTATAACACTTGAAAACGAAAATCAAGGGAAATCTCAGGGTCGTGTGAGAACCCGCCCTTGCGGTCACTTCAGCTATATCTCTTCTGAAAGTGACACTGCTTTGTGAGAAGCGTGTCTTGAGATTGTCAACAGCGAGGTTTCGCGGTCAACTCTTTTTCCACTCAGTTCCGGCATATTTCTCCCACTTGCCGCCGCCGGAGAGCTCGGTGTTGAACCACTCGTCGCCGAGGGCCGGGTTGGGGATAGCCGCGTCCCGTTCGGCCTCGGTGCCGATGCCCCGCCGGATGCCCGTTAGCGGTATCAATCCCTGGCCGAGGCGGTCCGCCGCCTGAAGAAAAAGACGGTTGGTTCCGCCGCGCCGCTGCCTCCGTCGCCGCTACCTCGGCCTGAGCATGAACAACAATAAAAAACCAGGGATCAGAGGAAAGTACCAGGAGAGCAACCAATGGAAGAACGAGGTCAAGAAGTGAGGAGCGAGGAATCGTAGAATGCGATTGACAGTCTCTGATTAGACCGTTAACTTAGAGCCAGGGTGCTACACCTTTCGACCGCCCTTTAGGATGCTTTTGCTCCGCCGATTGTAGCGGAATGAAATCACGGAGAGAAATAGAAGCCACAGGGGCATTCCGGAGGTAGGAAAACCGGCTGATCTTACCCGTTCTGTAGGTTTCCAATCTGTGCGGATTCGCGTAAACACTACTACGGCGTACGGTATAATCAGATCTAACTACTTCCAACCCAGTGCCGACTTGCTGTCTCCTGACAATGTCGATGCCGCGTTTTCGGCACTTCCGGAAAGGCCGATGCCGCAAGACAAGCACTTCCGAAACAGGGGGTGCCGCGAAATCGCGCGTTTCCAAAATGGAGATGCCGCAAAATCGCACTTAGCCAAGCGTCGATCGCCTATCGCCTCCAATGACCGTCACCCTCACCGAGCTCATGGCCAACCTGACACGATGTACTGACGCTACCAACCAGGCGTACGTGAACGCCATGCTGAAATGATCGACTCCCGTGCGGATATACCTGTACCTCTTCTCTCCGGTCTCCTCGTTCTCGTTCAGCATCCGGGCGTCCGCCGCCATGTGCTGCGCGAACTCCTCGACGATCGGCTGGCGGCGCGGCAGAATCACCTGTTTGTCACGAATTGCCGCCCTGGATGCGTCCAGCGCCTCCGTGCGATTCACCTGGACTGTATAGGATTTGCTGTCCCACATGGGCCTCCCGCGTTGGTTCTCGTTGAAGAAGCAGAGGAAGACCTGCCTCGGATGCCGACGCGCGAAGTCGCGAGTGGCATGAGTCTCTGGTAGGCCGTCGATCACACACCGCCGAACGTCAAACCGCTTCATCAAGATATCGAGTTCCGAGAAATCGCGACATGTAGCCAGGTGTATCAGATGCTGCTTTTTGCTATCATTGCGCTCCTCGTTCTCTTCCCTCCGCAGGATCACCGCGTGTAGGTACTTGCCGGTATCGACCCCCATAAAGCACGTGCCATCGTCGTTGCTTTCTTGCATCGGAGTGTCGGTGCACAGGGACAGCACGGACATGACGTCCAGCTGCCTCTCAATATCAGCCCAGGGAACACCTATCTTGAGATTGTAGAACCGATCGGGAAACCGTGTTGTCCGATACTCCTCGAGGATTTCACCGGGATCGATCTTGGACGAGAACAGTTGCGAGATGCGATATCCGTGAATCGTTCGACCTGGCAGATCAGCAACCCATTCACCGACTGCGATATCAAGTTCGCGGTTGCATTTCAGACATGCAAGGTAATGCGTGCCATCCCGCCGAGGACGGATGATCCTGACCTCCTCGCCCAACTTAGTCGGGAACTCCTTAGCGGGAGCCGTCCATTGCCGACAGCGCGGGCAGCGCAGTGTCCAGTGCCGCTGATCCGATTTCTGATACTGTTCATCGATGCCATAATCGGGAAGTGAGGGATTCGAGAGTTCGACAATACGCTTGTAATCCGAGTGAGCAAGGCGTTCCTTGGCCATCGCCTTGGCTGCCGGAGATGTCTCATCCAGCTCGTCGAAGACGATCATGTCCGCAGGTACTGACTTCATTCCGACAGTTGACTGCATGCCGCGGAGGTACAGGTAGGATTCTCCAATTCTCTTCAAGCCGGCCGTATCGGTGTCAGTCATCATCCGAGAGAGGAAGGGATTGTCTTCGAGAAGCGGGCTCACGCGCGATTTCGAAAACTCAATCACATCGGTCCTGGTGGGAAAGAAGTAGACAACATTGAGTCCGGTAAGACAAGCGTGCAGACTTCTGAGAATCGCCCAGGTTGTGCCACCGATCTGTGCCGCCTTGCTCAGGATCACGTGAGGAGATGTGTCGTCATAGATTGCCCGCAGGTATTCGTGCCCCTCGAACCGCAACGGTCGGCCTTCCAAACGGATACGTGCCACAGCCCACTCGGCAAGCGGATCACTGATTGCCCGCATCGCTGGACTTGCCAGTTCCGGTACCCTCCTCCTCAGGTAGAGCTGCGAGAATCTGGCGACGGATGCGGTCGCGTGTCTTCTCATCTGGTACATTCTCCTTGACTGCGTCGATAAACGTATCGATCACGCGCCTGATCTCAGCCTGAGACTGGGCGCGGATCGTCTCCTCGGTTTCGCCTGTCGTTGAAAGGCCCTTCGCAAGACGTTGTCCCTTCTGCGATCGCTCCAGGATGCCTGCGATGCGTTCCAACTCTCGGATGTCGCTTATCTGCCGACCTTTGAGGTCTTCGGCGAGCTTGGCCAGCAGCAGTTCCCACAGTCGGTAGTGACGAACGTTGAGCGTAACTCGATCGTCGGCAATCTTCTCGACGAACATCTCGGCTGCTCGTCGGTCGACCTTGAATCTCAGGTTATCCCAGTCTTCGTCCTTGCGCCATTTACCTATTGTGTGGGGCTTAACGTGCAGCTGTCGGGCTATATCCGCATTGGTATCCCACTCTCCAGTGAGGAACATCTGGCGGGCCCGCTCGCACAGCTTCCTATGGTTCTTTTTCATGATGCCCCTTCATGAAATACGCCGCCAGGTTGGTCAGACCTCTGGCCTTACGATCCCTGCCGGGCGTGCCGTCGCTCGCGAGATCCACAGCTTCTTCGATGAGTTGTTCCTGATCCGGAGTTACTACGAACGACAGGACACGCGGCAGTACCTTTTCCTCCTCCTCGGCTTGCTCATCCAGCAGGGCCGCTACTTCCTCGGCCGGGAACTCCAGCAAGGTGTGCAGGTCCTGCAGTTGTCCATCCGTCTCAGGTAGCAGGCCAGCCAGGTCACTCATGCTCATATCACCCAGCAGCTCATGGATAAGCTGAGCGCGGCGGATCGGGACGTCCTGTCCCTCGAGTCGGTTCAGGGTGGCCAAGAGCACATTTGCCTCTCTGTCGTCAACCTCCCAGATATCGCATAGAGCCTCGGTATGACCCAACTCCTTGAGGACCGCAATGCGATGATGGCCGTCCAATACCTGATACTTGTCCGACTGCTCAGGTTGCGGCCGGACGATAAGATACGGGTAACGCCCGGTGCGCTTGATGTGGACTTTCAGTTTCTCCCGCATCTCGTCGGACATGACATTAGCGTTGAAAGGGTGCGGCACGAGGTCGCATAATCGAATCTGCCTTGGGCCGACCCGCGTTGCCATGTGTTGCGCTGGTGTCGAAGCGATATCTCTGTTTTCAGGCAATTCTCATTCCTCCTTCTGCCTTCACAGATTCCAGCAGGAGCTTGGCAGCCGGGTTCCATGCAACCAGGATGAACTCCCGGTTCTGCCGCCTCTTCTCTTCGCTCGCCACGGAGGCTTTGTGCATATACTTGACTGCGGTGGAACGAACCTCTCGCCCATGCCTTCGCATTCGCTGCTCTAACTCCTCGAGCGTCACCTCGGCATTGCCAAGACTCAGAATCCAAACCGGGATGTGCTTCGCATGGTCGAAGAGTGAATCGAGCATGGCGGCGCCGCCTTTGGCACTGAACGGACTTTTCTCAAGAGATGAACCTTCCAGGATTTCGTCGATGATCTTGTATTCTTTCTCGTATGAAGCAACTCCAGGATACGGCGGATCGAAGTAGGCGATGTCAGCGTAAATCGTCGGCAGGGTCTGGACGATGTCAGCCTTCACAACCTTCGCTTCTCCCTGAAAGACTCCACCGTTAATCTGCTCAGCCAGCCTCCACAACCGCTCGGGACGGCCAAGGCGAAGTCCGTTCACATAGTCACCAACGCAGCTCGGAGTGATTGATTCGAACTCGCCTGTTGTCAAACGGTGGATCGTGCCGCGACGTACCGAGGACATTGAGTGTGCCAGCAAAGCCACGCGGATCGCAAGGAGTTGCAGGAGTGCGCCTTTGACCGCGTCCCGGGCCTCTGCTGCAGTTGCCAGAATGCGGTCGAGCAGTCGCGCCTGTGATTGTGTGAATACGGCCGGGACGTATCTCTGTTGAATCGGCCCTGGTGGATTGCCGTTCCCGGCTGCGACCCGTAGAATGTCCTCGCGGGCGAACCGAACGCTGCTGTTCTCTATCAGTGCCCGGCCAACAACGATCGAACGTTCGGCGATGTCTGTTGCCACCACCCTCAGGCCCTGGGCTTTGGCATACAGACTGATCGACCCGCCGCCAAGGAAGCCATCCAGAAAGGTCAGGTTCGGCCATGTCCGCCTCGGCAGGATACGATCCAGCTCCCTGAAGATCAGCGGACAAAGACGCCGCTTCCCTCCTAGATAGGGCGGCAATGCGCTCCAAATTGATAGCCTTCTGCGGCCCGAAGTCCTTTTCACTTCACTACCTCCAGCCCTGCAACGCGTCCGCCTCAGGACGACCATGAAAGCCCTTCTTTCTCGCGAAACATGTATCGAATGACTTGACTTCCAGCGCATTAAAGGCCTGTGTGTAGATGTGCGTAACGCTATGATATACAATAAGTTGAATCTCCTGAAAGGAGGAAACTCTATGAGTGAAACACTGCATGATGCCGCTCAGGCCTACCTGGAACACCTTCGGGGTCAGGGCAAAAAGGAGCGGACGCTCTACACCTACGGGAAGGACTTCGAGCAGATCGAGTCCTTCTTCGGGGCGGAGCGGAAGCTCGCTGCCATTCTCACACAGCATGTCGGGAAATTCTTCAAATCGGATGCGCTCCTGAAACTGCCCAGCGGCAAGAAGCGGGCGAAGCCCACCGTGGAGAAGACCAGGCGGGTGTTCAGGATGTTCCTGATCTGGGCCAAAGAAACTGGCCGTATCGACAAGCTGCCGCTGCCCAAGGACACGCCCATGGGCCGAAGTCAGAAGGAAGGCGAGGACAATGAATAGTATCGCTGCTCGTGCGGTACGGTTGATGCCTGCGCCCGATCTTGTCGAAGAGGCCATCCAGACCTTCGGCCGCAGACTCGAAGCGCACGGGCGCTCACCGAACACAGTGAGCGCGTATCTGCAAGACCTGCGCACGCTCGCCAAAGTTCTGACCTCGATTTGTCCTGACCTCTCCATGGACCAGGTGACCCCTGGAATACTCGACAAGGTCCTTACCGATCCGACCGTGACCGAGACAGCGGGCGGTGCGCCGCGTTCAGCCGCGTCACGGCACCGATTCAAGGCCGCTGTGCGGTCCTTCTTTGCCTGGGCCGAGGAGACAGGGCTTGTTCCGGAAAACCCGGCCCGGTCGGTCACTATGCGCAGACTGCCGCGTACGCTCCCGGTGTTTCTCACTGAGGCTGAGAAGCGCCGGTTGCTCAAGGAACTCCGCGGACGGTCATCGATACTGGCACGACGGGATCGGGTCATCGTCGAGCTATTCCTGGGAACCGGCATCCGGCTCCAGGAGCTTGTCTCTCTGGACATCGACGACGTTGACCTCGACGCCAAGCATATGCGCATCCGCGCCAAGGGTAACGTGCCGCAGGTGAAGTTCCTCAAGTCCAACCTTCGTTCCCTCCTACGCCGATACCTCGCGGAGCGCCGAAAGCAGGGCACCGCCAGCGTTGCGCTCTTCCTCTCCAACCGTACATCGCGTCTCTCGTCGAGGCAGGTGGCCAACCGCGTCAAGTTCTGGCTGGCCGAGGCGGGTATTGAAAAGAGTCTCGGGCCTCACGGGCTGCGACACAGCTTCGCCACTCACCTGTATGCCGCCACGTGCGACCTGCTCGTGGTCAAACGAGCGCTTGGCCACCGGGACATCTCGACCACGGAGATCTATACCCACCTGGTGGACGGAGCCCTTGAAGAGGCCCTCGAACGGCTCTGACCCGCAGACGGGCACGAGAGCCTTGCGGTCCCTTGGGACCGCGTTCTCGTTCGGGGCGGTGGATACTCTTCCGATAGTGATCCCACAGTCCCCGTGTCCGAACACATTCCCGAAGCCTTCCGGTGCTTCCTCTTTGGGGCGGGCCTGCTGTACGGAAGAAACGGTTGATTGAAACTTCCTGGAACAGGGGTTATAGGAACTTCCTACGGCTGGCAGCGCCGTAAGTCCCGGTGGTTCCGAGGTCGTTCCGCAGGCCGTCCTGGTGTTATCGGCAATCATTTTCGCGTTTTCGTTCCCTTGGCCGTCTACTTGGCCGGTTTCTTCTTTGATTCGGTCAGCTTTTCCAGCAGCGCCGTGGCCCATTCCGCCGGGGTAGTCTCCGGTCCCTTGGCCGCCTCGCCCTCCCGGGCGATCTTCGTTGCCTTCAAGTCCTTAAGGTGACAGCGGATCATGCGATCCAGTTTCTCGGCGGCGTCCCAGTCGCCGGCCTCCTGGGCTCGGCCCAGCTTGAGAAAATAGACCGCCACCAATTCGACCTGCATGAAGTCCGAACTCTTGTTGAACACGAAGTCCTGATAGAGCTGGCCGATGGTGGTCTCGAAAAGGGGCTTCTCGTCGTCGGCGAGGAACCGGTTGGCATAAATGCCGTGGCGCATTGAGTTCAGGTTCCCTTCCGGAGCGCCGTGTTTCCGTTCGGCTCCCGAGTTCCGTTGCCAGCGATCCAGGTGCATCTCGTCCTTCTTGTTGAGATGTCCGTCGTTCTGTTTCGCTGTATCTACCATGGTCCTCTCGCTCGTGGTCCCAAACCGGGGTTCGGGGCGGAAGGCGAATTTCGCCACCCGTGGGGAGAACCCCACCATTACCTACCGGCGGGAGTCGTGATATGTCGAAAAAGCGGTGTGACATTTGCCGTAGGGATAATATATTACTCGAGTGTAGTTTGTACGACCAGTGTGGAACAAATCGCCTTCGCGGGATGGAGGGAGATAAGCCGTTGAAGGCGAAAAGCGTTACATCGACAGTCAAGAACGCGCGATGGCGGTTTATGTGGAAAAGAACAGTCTATGGTTGCCGTATTATACAGACTGTATAATCATTGTTAGCTTCATAGATGAATATTCAGGGAGAACAATCGTGACAAGCCAAATTGGACAGAAAGCACACCGACTGGGAATTCTGTTTCAGATGTTCGCGGGACGCTTGGTCAATTTCGCCATAGAAAAGGATACATCCGCCGTCAGCAAACTTGACGAAACGAAGTCAATCCTTCAAGACGCAATTCGATCATTGGATATTTCTGTTTCCTTACCAGATCTACATTCCGAGGAGGAAATTGTGGAGTTCTTCCAGCAGGGCTTCCCGAAACTAATTATGGAGATTGGCAAAAGGCTTGCAGTATTACACGGTACTGACGCAAGCAATATCTTTCACTTCAGCACTGATGCTGCAGGATATCTTCAAACACATAGGCAGGCAAACATGGCGGCCGACCAGTTCGAAGTGTTACGCGGGTCCTTGGAACAGCAAGCACAGGACTTAAGGGTTGATTCAAAGCGAATGCAGAGATTCTTCCTGAATCCAGAGGACGAGTGGGATGGGCTTTTCCAGGATTTACTTGTAGACAAGAAAGAAGGTTGGACTGACCTTGTCGAGGTCAAGCCAGGAATTGCTGGGTTAAGTTTCGATCTAAAGAAAGCGGTTTCTCTAATATCAGCCTGGATAAGCAAAAAAGACAGAAGCTAACAAGGAGCTGAAGACGACACAGTAAACCGCGCCCCTCAGCTCCCGCGTTAGGCGAAAGGGGATATCATGTCTTGGTTTTCACGATTGTTTGGGGAAAAGCAAGAAGTAATGCTCTTCCTTGCAGGTAGTGAGAAGATATTGGAAAAACGGACCTAGGAGAAAAAGTAAGAGGCTCATCGAAGTGCTGAGTATGGAGGGAATGTGCAATGGAGACGGCTAACAAAGCGCTGTACCTGACCGCTATTTCGCTACGCTCCATAGCGGCAGGTGAGCTTTTATGGGCTAATCCCATCTGATGACCAATTAATATTCCATCCTCTTCCTTCAATTAGAAGTAGAAGCTCCCGCCACGATCTGACGCACGCGACGCGGAGTCACGCCGGAAAGTCTGGCGATCTCACGTGTGGAGATTCCTTGGTCTTTCAGGGCAAGCACCAGTTTGCGACGCTCGTGGTAGAAGCAGGTATCGCTCGGCACCCACAGAAGGCCGGTGAAGTGCTCTTGGATAGCACGCAGCAGTTCGGGCGGCAGAACGTCTTTGGCATTCGCATAGTCTCGTTTCACTTTTCGTTCCTCATTCTTCTCAGCCATGGTTGATCCACATCTGGGTTATAGAACCTCAGACGGTTTTCCTTCGATGTCGTTCCGTCAATCTCGATTGACTGCCTGGTGACTTCGCCGATACGTACATTGCCATCCACAAAACACACCAGACCGTAGTCCTGACCATAAGGGAAACGAAGACATCCTCGGTTCTGGTAGAGACTGGCTTCGCTCCATCCGAGGGAAAGAGCTTTATCACGTATGGCGTCCACCTTGGCAATGGCCCGTGTAGAAACCTCCTGCGTGAATTGCCACTCGCCGTTCTTCGGATAGAGAAATCGTGAGCCCGGCAGGGGCCTCTCCTCCGGTGCAACTTGTTTGAGTGCATATTGAATACCCTGTCCAAATGTCTCGAGCACCGGCGGAGAATATGTCTTCGGGTCCAGCGACTGGATCGCAGAACGAAGTGTGTCCTCACCAAAACGATTCACTGCCCAGGTGTGGATATCATCAAACCGGGTACGCAGCTTGTCGAAAGCAGGTGATGAGATTCGTCCCAAGTCCGCTGCCTTCCTGGCCAATGCCATCTTATGCTTGAGCCAAGCGTAGTAGTCCGGATCGAGCCGACGGAAACAGGTGTCATCAATGCTGACGTCCCGGGCGTAGTACTTCGGCGTCAACGTCTCCCATGATTCAAGGTTCGTGGCCACATAGAGTGCCGCCTCCTGCGTGGTTTCATCACCAGCCGTGACGTCCTCCGCGCAGGACTGGTTCTCTGACTCGGTTTCAGAGACATCAATCGGTATCGTGGCCCCCGCCGTCTGTTCCATCATGAGTTTGAGAAGGCTCACTTTCGGTACTCCACTTAGTAGAATTTCCTCCCGAGATACTTACCGGAACGAACCGGATAGTGCCGAATTGCGAAGGTGCGAAGGGTCAAGAACATGAAAAGAACCTTCGCAGGAGCCTTCGCATTGCTGTAACTGATTGATAAGAAAGATAGATATGATAAAGAGAAGGTGAAGGTGCGAAGGTAGTAGGTAGAGTTACTCACGTGTGAGCAGAGAAACACAAGGGGATTAGTCAGGCGGCGGCCATGACATGTGAGTTTTTTTTCTCAGGTAAGGGGGGTGGACCCCCGAAACCCTTCGCGCCTTCGCGCGATCAGCATAATGGCTTGCTATGGAGGGGCTTACGGGCGTGAAGGTCCTTCGCCGTTTGCGAAGGGTACCCTTCGCATCGTCCCGGTAGAGACATGGGTTTCTTCAGATGAGGAAGGTAATGTCGTAGGTGGCAGTGCGACGGACCGAGTGCGAAGAACGGTTGACCGTAATCTCGAACCCCACTTCCCTGATCGTCTCCAGGTCATTCGAGAACCGTTGGGCAAACTGCTGGACGGAGTTCATGTGGAATGAAAGGCCGAAGTCCTTGGATAGACGCTTGATGGCCACGAAGAGGTCACGGGCAAGAGCGCCCTTGATGGTAGTCTCGTCCTGGAAGTCAATCTGGTAACGTTCGAGAAACGCCGCCTTGTTCGTCTTGGCGACATTGACGGTGGTGCACTCTAAATCAGCTTCAAGCGCATGGCGGTAGGCCTTGAAGAGCGCCGCCAGGCAGGTGGCAATGGGGTTGGATTCCCGCGCGGTCTCCATACTGACGCTGTTGAGCGAGGCGATCCGGTCCAGGAACTGCGGGTGGAGTTCATCAAGGGCCTGGTCGATCACTTCCGGCAGTTCGCCGGCCAGCATCATCAGGTACATCAGGCTGAGGTAGTCGTTGCAACGGCGCTTGCCGTGGTTGCCCAGGGTCCTATGGAGCAGGCGCATCACCTTCTCCTGCGCGCCGTCCCGCAGCATGGCCAACACCTGACAGGTGCGTTTCATCATGGCGGAGACGATGAGGTCGCGGTGCTCCCGAATGGCGGCCAGTATTTTCGCTTCGAGGAAGCAATCGCTGGCCTGCTCGTCCATTTCAAAGCGGATGATGAACGAGCGCGACAGGATTTCCGCGAGTTCCCCACCCAGCGGCTCAATGCCGGTGGTGTTCAGCAGACACTTGGTGCGCTCGATGACAGTCTCGGTATCGGTGCCGCTCTTGCGCTTCTCCTTGGCGATGCCGGTGATGCTGGTCAGGATGAAAGTAGTTAGGTCCTCGGTCATCTGCTTGACCTCGATGTTGTCGAGGACGATGAGCGGGTTCTGGGAGCCGTCGGTGTAGTTGGCCGCGTCAGTGCTCTTCTTCTGCTGGGGCTCGCCGTAGAGCAGGGCAGAGATCAGTTTGCTGGCCGTGGTTTTACCCGAGCCGGCTGGACCTTCGAAACGTGTCATCGGTCGCGTCCCGGCGAAATCGATCAGCAAAAAACAGGACAGCCACGAGAGGATCAGAGACCTTTCGCCCGGAGCGCAGGTCATGTTGTCCAGGATCAACCCCACCAGGAGGCGGTCGGCTTCGTCTGGATCGGCGTCCGGCAGAAAGCGGATCGGAGCCATCTTGCGTGAGCCGTCCAAAATAATGCCATCCGCATTACCGCCGTTCTTGAGAACTTCGATTTCATCCGCCGTGATTCTGACGATCTCGTGATCGGTGTTGTTTAGGTTGAAGTAGATGGTGTTCCGCGCCACGTCCGTGTGAAGCCATGAAAAGTGATCCCGCACCTGCCCGCGTTCAACGGCAAGGTTCGCCAGCACCTCGTAGAAGGTCCGACCGCCCCCGGTGGTCTGAACGAGCCCTGTATGTTTGTAGATGACCGAGGAGTAGAGCCTCTTGCGTCCGCGGTCCGAGGTGTCCATCCAAAATATGGCGTCCTCAAAAAACATGAACGGCTCGCCCTGTGGCGTGCGAAAGAAACGAGCTCCATTGGCGGCAAACCAATCGTAAGCGGCCTCGGCCACACGGGGATAGTCCGGTGATCCGGATTCCTCCTCCGTTTCAAACATGATCTGTTCTATTCGGGCCCGGCAGGAGCCGGCTGGGGCGCTTGGCGTTCGTTTCTCCCGTTTCTTCTCCTGCTTGGTCTGAGCGCGTCTTTCCTTTTGCAATACGCGAATCTGGTCGCGCAGGATGGCGAGGGAAAGATTGGATTTCCCGAAGTGCTCCTGGATGAGTTTCAGATGCCGGTTCTGTTCAAGAGGAACAAGCTGGGCCACCTCGCGCAACACCGGCCCAAGTGACCGGTTCCTTTCCTCCTCGGACACGTCGGCGGGCAGGCGTGAAATCCCGAACTCCAGTGGCATCTTCGCCTCGGCGATCAGTCCCTCGAAATCCGCCACGGTGTGCCCGGCGGCGAAAAAATCGTTGACATCGATCTTGGCCGCGGCCAGAAGTTCTTCGGCTTCCTTGATCTCTTTTTCCGAACGTCCGTCAAGGCGCTGGGTGAGATCCCGCGGACCTAGCGCGGTATCCAGGCCAAAACGCTCTTTGAGCTCTTGACGGGCGTTTTCCCGATGCTCGTCGAGGGGAAGGACCACCAGTCTGGTTTGAATCTTGTGCCCGGCGAGAACGGACGCGGTTTTAAGCGCACCGTGCAATCCGGCCTGGGAAATCTCGTTGTCCTGGCAGATGTAGACGGTCTTGACGCTGCGCAGACGCGGCAGCAGCCGTTCCCAGTCAGCGCCGCGGATACGGACCGTGACCGGCGACACCGCTACGAACCCGTGCTCCATGAGTGAAATGCAATCGGTGACGCCCTCGGTGATGATCAACCGCTCAGGATTTGCCAGCAGACAATCCTCGTTGAATAGATAGCCGTTGTTGATACAGGGGGCGATGTGCTTGTTCGAACTGTCGTTGTGGACCGGGAGCTTCTTGTATTTGCCATGCTCCCAGTTCCGGTCCGGAGTCCACGGCGTTTTGCGGCCGATCATGAAGACCACGCGACCGCGGCTCCAATAAGGGAAAACGATCCGTTTTTCAAAGAATGGGAAAAGGCCGTCCTGGCCGGTCGGGCGGAACGCTCCAGTCGCGGATAGCTCCCGCAAGCTGAAGCCGTGTTTCTTATTGGTCAGTGTGGCGATGACACCTACACGGCTTTCCGTATCCCCATTGTTATCCGCATAGCCGATAAGCATGTTTTCAATGGTCTCATCCGTGATCCCGTACTGAGAATGAAGCCATTGGAACACTTCGGGTGCTTCCTTGAGCCGTTGGTGATAGAACGAAGCAAGTTCAGTCAGTGCAGCTTGGACACGCAGCTCCAGACTCCGAGCAGCTTCAGCTTCCGCCATTTGCTCCGGAGACAACCCATAGCTGGATAACGAGGGAAGACCCGCCTTGGCGGCCAGGAAATCGCGGGCACCTTGGTGACTCTCCGGCATGGGACCGGATTGACCCCGCGTTACGACACCAGAATGGATGAACTCCACCAAATGCAGCACATCGCCGCCCACGCCGCAGCCGAAACAGTACCATCCCTGCTTGTCCAGCATGACATGAAGCGACCGGTGAGACTGGCTCTTGTGGTTCGGGCAATCGCATTGGAGCAGACGGTCGGATTCATGCAGGACGCGAGCGCCGAGCAGTTCCCTGGCGATTCCGCCGATATCCACCTCGGTAATCCGCCGGTAATAGTCCTTCACGTTGTTGGGCTGCTCCGATGCCATTTCGGCTCCGCCTTCACTGATTTCCACGCTGATTCATACTTACCGAACCGAAACGAGTTTTGACGGGGATCGGATATTGTGTTTGATCTCGTGCTCTGAAGTGTTATCATATATTTTGGTATGGAGATTAAGGGAAGAGACTATGAGTTTCTATATCTATGAAAACTGGACTGCAGAAAACAAAGCAGTTATTCATCAGGGAAGTTGTGGTAACTGCAACCACGGACAAGGCTGTCACCCAAATCCCCTGGGTAAGAAAAATGGTCAATGGCTCGGTCCATGTAATTCCCTGGCTGATGCACGAAGAGAAGCAAGAGCCACTGGAAGGCCGGTTCGAGAACATCGTTGCGTACGGAAAAGAGTATAGTGGCTCAATACCAAGACAAAGCCACGGACATTCTTTCCAGTGCCGCGAACGCCCCTGGCGTGACGCCGGCATGGCCATCGAAAGCGAAACCACCCTCTCCGATCAGGAACGCGGCAAGGAATGGGAATACCGCGTCATCGCTGTCAATCCGCCACGGCGGACCGGCGAAGGCGAACCCAACAACACCGTCATGGCGGTGCTGTAATGAAACAGAAGTTGGCCGGATGGACGATCTGGGAAGACTCCGAGACTTCCTGAATCGAATAACGGGCGTCTCCATACCTAAAGGTTAGCGGAGTAACTCCACATGAGGCTGACTCGTTCTCAGTTTTACGTGTTGCTGCTTGCGATTCTGACTGTGGCTGTTGGGGCCATGACCAACGTCGCCACAGGTCAGATGCCAACTTGGCTTCAGCCTTACCTGTGGCTATCGTGGCCCATTTTGGGCGTGCTTGTTGTCCTCTTCATTATTCTTAGTGTACACCAGATCCATCAAAAGGAACCCGAGCCCCCGCACCCCTCCGAGCCAGAACCGCTAATCCGAGAGCGCAGAAACGAAAGGAGGGCGCTGCGCAACTACCTTGAGCAACTCATTGAAGAGCACAAGTATTTTACTTTTCTTAGACGAGCGAAACCCCTTGATCTTGAGAGAATCTACATCGCCTTGAGGGTTGGAGAATACGTGCCACGGCAACTTCAACCAGATGAACCCATGCAGACTGTGTCGGGGAAATTGCCTTGCCAGCGCTCAGGCACAGTGGAGGTGCCTGAGGCGCTTCGGCTGCACCGTCGTTTGGCAGTGCTCGGTGAGCCAGGCGGCGGCAAGACGACGCTGCTAAAATATCTCGCCCTACGCGTCGCTAGGCGAGACCCTGCCTTAAGTGAGTACGCCCGTGAGAGAGTGTTCAACTGGCTCCCCCGTTTGGCAGATCGCATTCACGGGCGTTTAGCCATAGTAAATGTCGGTTGCGTCGTTGAGTTGTGTGGTCCTGTTGCCCTGGGTTTCTGGATCTGGGGGCTGTTCCATTCTCCGCATCCACTGTTCGCGGTGCTGTTAGGACTCGTTCTGCTCGTCATGCCGCTGCTTATTTTCCTCAGGGCCTCAAGAATTCTCACGGCGCTGAGCATTGGGCTGTTAATGTATTACTCTTTGGCAGGGCTTGTGCCGTTATTGGCCGTCGGGGCGATGGCGGTCCCCCTGATAATGGCGTTCTATCCCTTCTGGATTCAGCCCCCTCTGGCAGTGCTGAAGTGGCTTCGAGAGCGTTCGACACGCTATCCGCTGCCATTGCATCTGACTCTGAATGACCTAGCCGAGAGTGATGAACTCCTAGAAGTGCACCTAACAAGGACGCTACTGGAAGCGGGGTTCGCTCGTCCCCAGCGGTTTCTCCAGCGAAAGTTGGATAGGGGAGAGTGCCTTATCCTCTTGGATGCTCTGGACGAAGTGGTGGACGAAGCGGCCTATCGCCGGGTCGCAAAGGAAATCAACCGCTTCGCCCTTGCCTATCACCGCAACCAGATTATCGTGACCTGTAGGATTGCCAGTTTTCGGGGTTTGCTTCAGGGCTTTCTTCAGTTAGAGGTGCAGGAGTTAAACGAGAAGCAGGTGGCACTCTTTACTAGGAACTGGTTCGCCGATAGCCCACCCGAGGAGCAGGAAACCAGAGTGGACGGACTGTTGCGCTGTCTGGGGCGCAGCCCTCGGATGCGGGTGCTGACGAGTAATCCTCTTCTCCTATCCATCATAGCCCTGCTCTACGAGAATAAACTCACCCTGCCCGAGAGGCGTGTGGAACTATACGAGGAGTGCGCGCAAGTCCTGCTGAAGGAATTAGAACGTCTGAAGGGACTGGATACCGAGGCGCGTTTTCCCCCAGAGAAGAAGAGGAGTACGCTTCAGTCTGTTGCCACCCACTTCCACGAAAAAGGTGTTCGCATCTTCACCGAAGAGGCGCTCCTGACTGCCCTTGCAGAGGTGCTGCCCAGCCTTGGTTATCCCGGCACGCACAAAAGGGAGTTCCTCAAGGAGATTATGGGGCGCAGCGGCTTGCTTAGGCAGAAGTCCCGAACCTCCTACGACTTCGCCCATCTGACTTTTCAGGAGTTTTTCACGGCCGCTGCCTTCAACGAGAAGGGAGATGCTGAGTCGCTTCTCACACATTTGAATGACCCCTGGTGGCGTGAGGTTATCTTGTTGTTCGTGGGGCTTCTGGGCGATGCCACTCAACTCCTTGAGAGGTTGAAAAGGCACGACGTCCTGCTGGGGGCTGCTGCCCTTGCCGATGCCCGCCCTGTGCATACAGAGCCCTTTGAGAGGGTTGCTGGCAAGATTATCGCTGAGCTAACGCACTTAATGGAGGAGGATTCACAGCGCTGCCAAGAGGCTGCCGATGCCCTTGCCGAAATAGCCCGATGGGGCGCGACTGAATATCTGGTTCAGAAAGTACGTGCCGAGGGACAGCCGCCCATCGCGCTGGCAGCCGTTATAGGACTAACACGGGCAGCGGATAGAGAAGTGCTCGACCATCTTTTAGACCCACTGGGACCCATCCTGCGCCTGCTTAATGGCAGTCTGGGGCGATTCAATGCTGCGATGGACGAGCGCATCCTGTTACCCTTAGAGACCATTGATTTCCCTATGATCTTTGTTTCAGCAGGAGAGTTCTTGATAGACTTCCAAGCATCCAATAAGCGACAGGTACATTTGGATGATTACTGGATTGATAAGTATCCAGTAACCAATGCCCAGTTTCAGCGGTTTGTGAGCGAGTCAGGTTATCAAGCACAAGGGGACTGGCGAAAAGCGTCCATCCCAGGCAAGGAAAATCATCCGGTCGTCAATGTGAGCTGGCATGATGCTGTCGCATTCTGCAAGTGGGCAGGCAAGAGCCTTCCGACCGAGGCACAGTGGGAGAAGGCTGCTCATGGCACCGATGGTCGACACTACCCATGGGGAAATCAAGAGGATAGAACCCGATGCAACTTGTCGTTGCGGGGCACGACCCCAGTTGATCAGTATCCTAGCGGCGTTAGCCCCTGCGGGTGCCACGATATAGAAGGTAATGTCCGGGAATGGTGTGCTATGAATTCTTACCATTACTCGTCTGATTCCGACCGTGCCGGACCTACCCAAGAGACAAAGCGTGTGTTGCGTAGTGGGTCGTGGGACTACAGGCGCGAGGCGGCTTTATGCCCCACCCTCTATGCGCGGGCAGACCCTGAGACTTGGAACCGTGATTGGGGTTTTCGGTGTGCAGTGTCGCATGTTCCTCAGGCAGGAAGTTGAGTTTATGAGTATGTGATCTCATGGGGAAAGATCGAATACTGTGCGCGGTCTACCATCTCGCTCCAGCCGGTTCGAGGAGCAGCGAGAGGAACGTCTTTCGTTCATCCTGTTTCCGCTTTCTGGCACAGTTCTGTATACCCCATTGATCGCCAATGACCACGGCGGTCTTCTTGGCCCGGGTGACACCGGTGTAAAGCAGGTTGCGGTGGTGCATGAAGGCATGGGCCTTGTGGATCATCACCACGGCGCAGGGAAACTCTGAGCCCTGGGCCTTGTGTATCGTGAGCGCGTAAGCCAACTGCAAGTCCTGCATGTTCGGCGAGCCCGATTCGATATCTACCGGCACGCCATCGAATTCGATGGCAATTGAACCGTCGCGGTCTATACGGATCACATTACCCATCGCGCCGTTCATCACGCCGAGATCGTAATTGTTCCGGGTTTGGATCACCTTGTCGTGGAGCAGGAACTTCGGTCTTCGGCCCGGTTTCGGAACCGGTGCTTCAATGTCCCAGAGCTTCTTTTGGATCAATCGCTGAAGTTCTGTGTTGAGCGTTTTGGTCCCGAGCGGTCCTTTGTGGGTCGGTGTCAATACCTGGACGTCTTCTCGAAGGTCGTAACTCAGCCGTTCATTAAGTACATTTTCGAACAGCTCGAGGAGGAAGCGTTGCGCGTCCGTCTGGTCTGTGAACTGATCCACCACGTACCACGCCCGGCGGCCCGGGCCTTCTGGCTCGCTGGTCTTTCGCACCTCGCCATTCAGAATCGCGATGCTGTTTTCCTTGAGTACGCCGGCTTGCCTGACAACTTTGTCGAGAATGACCGCCGGCGCAACTCGCGATTGGACGAGGTCCCGCAGCAGGTTGCCGGGGCCTATCGGAGGGAGCTGGTTGTGGTCGCCGACCAGGACGACAGCGGTTTTGTCCAGATTGATCGCTTGGAACAGACGCCAAGCCAAGGGGATGTCCACCATGGAGACCTCGTCAACGATAATGACATCGGCGTCGATAGGGTCTTCGGGACCTCGCGCGTACGTCTTGCCGTTGAATCCCAGGAGTCGGTGGATGGTGCTCGCGGAATATCCGACGACCTGTTCAAGTCGCTTGGCCGCCTTTCCTGTCGGGGCTGCCAGGACCACTCGAAGCTCGTGTTCCTCGAATATGTTCGTTACGGCTGAAACGGTGAAGGTCTTGCCGCTGCCGGCACCGCCGGAAACGAGGGAGATTGAGTGTCGCAACACTGTGAGCGCTGCTTCCCGCTGACCGTTGTTCAGTTGGGGAGCAGTCTTCTGCACCAGGGATTCGAGATCGTAGGTGTTGCTGAAATGAGGATTAGGTCGAGGAGCCTGCCGAAACAGAGCCGCCAAGTTCTCCTCCATCCTGCGGATGTCCGGTCTGGCGACAAAGAATCGTCCATCGTGTGCGGAGCAAGAAAGAGTGTCTTCATCGATGAGCTTACTCAATGCTTCTTCGATCCGGTCGCGGCGGTCAAGGACGTCCATGACAAGCAACGTGTTGGCCTGATCGATCAGCTCCTCGAACTCGATCCAGCAATCGCCTTGCTCCAGCGCCGTCGACACGCAATGGATGATGCCGGCGCGGATGCGGGCCGGGTCATCCTTAGCCGTTCCCATCTTGCGGGCAATCTTGTCAACCCGTTTAAACCCGAAACCGCGCACCTCGCGGACGATGATGTATGGGTCGGTCTTGAGCAGACTCAGTGCGTCATTGCCGAACTTCTTGACCAGCGTCGTCAGCTGGTGATGTGTGAGCCCGTAAGCGGCCGGCCATGTGATTGCCTTGTTCGTCCGCCGCGTCTTGAGCCATTCCGCTCGGAGATTCTGTACGGCTTGGGCCGGCAACTTTGCAGCCTCGGCGATTCGTTCCGGCTCATCGGTGATTATCCGGTCGAAGTCGTGCCCGAAGTGTTCGGCGATAAGGCGCGCCTTGACCGGTCCGATGCTCCTTATTTCCGGGTGATTGGCCAGGTAGTTTGCCAGGCCGTCGGTATCCAGTTCGAGGTCATACTCCATGGCCTTGACATCGAACTGGCGACCGTACTTGGGATGCGTGGACCAACGTCCGTTTAGTACGACCTGGTCCTGCTCGCGGGCGTAGAGCCTGCCAGCGAATTGAATCTCGTCACCAGAAGGTGTTACCAGCCGACCCGCTGAGAACCGTGGGCCCGCATAGAAGACTGCATTGATCCGTCCCCGAATTGTCGTTTGAGCGTGCTTCAAATAACCGCCTCTCAGCAAATCGCACAGCACAGCGCGACTCCGTGCCCATCCTTCAGTGTTCACATACCGGAATGATTTGCGGACTGTCGGAAGGCTAGTCGGTTGGGAGAATTGGAATTGGCTTTGACTTTGAGGGACTCGAGAAGTTATATTGTTCTGAGAGAATGTGGCACGGGAATTGGAGGAGGAGTTTTGTGCCGATTCGCGTAAGACCCCATGGTGAATTGGGGGATGGAACGAAAGTGTCTGAGTGTGCATGCGTTGGCTTGCTTCTGAAGCGTTGTCGAACGGCATGTTGTGTCAGCGGGAAATGTGGGTTCTGCGTCTCATTCGGATCAATGTAGTGGTTATCGGGCTCCAGAATGGGCGCCGAATGAACACGGTGAATGAGAGTTAACCAGGCAAAGCGTTTTGTGTATTAATGGAACAAAGAGAATCCACCTTAAATCAGCCGCAAGACTGTCCAACAAACCGGGACCACGTCTCGTGAGGATAGGAGAAACCTGACTAACGCCTTCAGCCAACCCTACAGTTGAGGCTGGAGGTGGACGGAGGTTGCTGACCACAGACCTATGGACTTGGAGTGATCTATGGAGGACGCTACAATTCTCCTTGCAGACCTTGTGGGGAGTGAGCAAGCCACTTTGAAGCGGATAGACGACGTCTTGCAGGAATGCGGCGCATTGCCTTCGGGCGAACGATACAAGAACAGTTGGGGAGATGCCCTAGTTGCCGTGTTTGAGTCTGCATCCCAGGCACTAGACTACGCTCTCACTATTCGAGACCGATTGCGGCAGCACGATTGGCGCCAATTGGGTATCTGTCGGCCGCCCTCAGTACGAATGGGTCTCGCCTCGGGCCCCTTGACGTGGAGACCTGACTCCCTCCGCGACTGCCATGTGCCGGAAGGAGGGGCCTTGGTCTTAGCTGCCAGGATAGAGCCAACTGCGAGCCCAGGTGCTGTCACAGTGACCGAGACAGTCAAGGGACTCGCTGGCGAAACTGACTATTCGTACTTCGATCTCGGACAGCGTAAACTGCCCAAGCAATCTGGAACGATAAGCCTTTTCAGCGCATCTCATAGAGGAGAAGGCTTCAGTGTGGATAATCTACCTGGCTACCCACTCCAGGATGAGCAGTATTACCGTCGCCTTGAGGCGTTCCAGCGCTTCGTTTATATGTGGCTGATGTTTGACCAACTCCCTCGGGGGAGCTGGGGTCGTTCAACTCCGGGCTGGATGAACGCAGTATGGCAGGACGTACCTCATATCGTACCGAACCCAGTGATGGATCACGAGGGCGGATTTGAAACGACAATCTTTAATCTGGAGATCCTTAGCAGGCTTCTAGGACCTGAGCGTCTCTATCAAATGCAAGGATCCAGAGCCTTCCAATACCTCCGAGAACGACATACTCCCCGGGGTTTCGGGACCCTCAGCCTTTCACGCAACGGCTATGCCGTGGAGCCTCACCCGCGCCATACGGCCCTGGTTGGATGGCTCATTGGAACCGTTCTAGGCCAGGTCGGCCATGATGTTCCGGAACTCCGCGAGTTGTTTCAGACTAGCGTCGCAGCGCTGTTCCTGGAGGCGCCCGGTGGCAGGCCCACCGCTTTGCATCTGGATCGAAACCCTCTGCTGCTATACCTGTGTGCGTGGCATGTAACCCGGGCTATTGAGACCGCACTTTGGGAAGGTTGTTTCACGCCTGAGCAGCGCTCTCACGTGTGCGACGCATGGGAGGGGATGCGCTCGGCACTGCTTGACAGGGCATTAACCGGCCAGTATTCACGACCGGAACCTTCCCAACTACCAAGAGGTCGTTTGTCTCTGTTCCCGCTCACGATTCCGTACGGGCAATTCGTCAGGATGGAGGCCTACTCGTTGCTAACGGCAGCTCCTCTTTTGCATCAGACAATGCCAGCGAATCTCCTAGATCGCGTGCGAAAGGCAATCGAGTTCATAGTTGAAGATTACCTATCGACTTGGTCGAAGGCGATTCGATGTGCTCACAAGGACGCGCTCCAGCCCATACATGCGAGCCCCAGTGCGTTCCTCTCAGATGACGGGAATCCCCATCCAGACCTGGGTATAGCTGCATTGCTGCTTCGTACGCTGAGGGATGCGAACCTATGTGCCTGTTTGTGGAACGATGCGCCGGCCGAAAAGGTGCTCATCGCGCGACAGCATCTGATCGAGGATCTAACCCTACTGTTTGATCGATGGCTCGTTGCACCAGAGCTCTTTGACCTAACCCATCCAGGCATGCTTGCCTCTGCGCTTGTGCATGATCACCCAGATCTGCATGAGAAACTGATTAGCAGTTGCCGGCAGGCCGTTACGCCCCACCCTCCAACACGTCTCGCAGACAACTCCATTGAAGCAGTTCTGTCCGAACACAGGATTGCGAGAGCCATACGTGAAGTCGTTGCGAGTGACGGACTGAGTCCTGCCATTCAGATCTCTGAGTACTCCCTGCAGCGCCTCCTCTTAGATAGGTTGCGCCCAGGATTATACGTCGAGGAGCGGCTTGGCACCAATGGCACAATGACCGTGGCGCGCAAGACTCTGGACGTATATCAGAGGGCATCGTTTGTGCGAAGGTACAAGCACGTCTGGGAAGACAGGGCAGATCGGACTACTCTCGCACTCTTCATGAGCCTATTGCCTTCCGCTGGATGCATACTGGATGTCGGTTGTGGTGTGGGACAATACGCGGCTGAGATGGTCCGCGATGGTCATCGAGTGGATCTTCTCGATGGTTCTTCTCCTCTGCTGTCGATTGCGCGTGATCGAGTACGAGCTGCTTCTGGGGCTAGCTTCGAGTGTTTTAATGTAGACATCCTAAATGAAACCTCGCGAAGTCACGTGCCGGCGTCGCCTAAATACGATGCCATCTGGTGCAGTGGTACCCTTGCACACGTTCCACAAAACGTACAGAAAACGGTGCTGCTGTGGCTAAAGGACCTAGTCAAGGATGGCGGAAAGTTGTTCCTCAGTACACCCATACGGGATTCACGGGTTATTGCACGTGACGGTCGGTTCTATGCATACATCGAGTCAACTGATCGGCTACGAGAACTGGCAGTCGAGAGTGGATTTCGCGTTGACTACGCACTTGAGAAGGAGGAGTTCACCAACACATACGGTGAACCGAAACTCACTTCCAAGTGGGCCAACCTCTACTGCACCAAGAAGGCGGTTGAGGCAGCGGGAGGTCGCGCTGAGCTTGAAGTCGCGCTGACGCGCCAAGCATATGGTCAGTCTGCTTCCGATTTCTTTGAAGTGCACGTCAGGCGTGCAGGGGACTCAAGGCGTCAGCGAGTCCTGGACTCTTACATAGACAAGACGTTGTCTCTGATTCCATCAGTGAAGAGGCCGACGATTCTCGATGCTGGTTGTGGTGCAGGTGACTATCTCTTCGAAATGGCTCGGCGCGGTTGCTCAGTAGTTGGCATAGACCTAGCTGAGGAAATGCTTGAGTTGGCGAACGAGCGATGTGCAGAATCGATTGAGAAAGGGGATGTAGAATTACGTATGCGAGACATCCGTAACTTGCCGAATGAATGGGATGGGAGGTTTCAGGGCGTTCTGTGCGTCACAGCATTTCAGCATATCCCGTTGGCCAAAGATTCAGCTTTGGACGTTCTACGTGGCTTTCACAGGGTTCTGGTGCCGAGAGGAGTATTGCTCGTGGATGCACAGCTAGGTCGGGGAACGGGATTCGATCCAGATCTCCGGTTCATTCAAGGGTACGAAACACCAGGCCAACTGGAGGAGGTTTTGAAGCAGGGCGGGTTCCAGGTTATCGAGATGCCCAGATGGTCGCTAAAACGTGCCCACAATACTTACCAACGAGATACTCGTCTTGACTTTGTGCAGGCCTGGGCGAGGCGTGCTTGAGGAAGCGTGGACACATCGATGACATGCTACGCAGGCCCACGTGACGAGTAAGTGGACCCAGCAATCGATAGGCCCTCAGAAGATCATGGCCGCCCCTGCATCGCGAGGGTTCGCAAGGTTGCAGTGTTCACGGGCTGTGGCAAGTGTTCAAGGAGGCTCGGTAGGCGAGCTGAAGCTGGTCATTTGTGAGTAATAGCAGGTAAACGGTTCCGGTTCGATCGTCAAGGAGGTTGTTGCTACGTAGCAATCTACCGGTCGTGCTGACCATCCCGCTAAGCCGGCCGTGGTGTAGGTTCGTGCGGATCAGTATAACAGGTCTATTGAAATGCCTTTGGGTCAGGCGTTCGCATGCGCCCTAGCCAATCGGAGACAGTCGGTGTTAGAATTCCACCTTACGACGGCATACCTGTGATTCATCACTCCTCATTTAAGTATCTGCCTTCACCCTAATACAATACTCAGTGATTGCACTTAACTGGGCTCTTTTTTCGAGAGGCAATTAGCCGCGGCTGACGAGAGGTGTCTGCTCCGCTGACATCCTATCAAATAGCCCTCCATAAACCGACAGGCAGCCTGCCGGTCGGAGCAGAAGAAGACCGGAATGTCGAAGTCGACGACGATGGAAAGAACGGTTCCGAGAACGGCGTTGGGGTGCGCACCAGAACGGTAACGTCCGCCGAGGATGTCGCTGAGGTTGGCCTCAACCACAATGCATGCGGCCTCATACCCGGCAAGACGCTGAAGCTCCTTCTTGAACCGTTTCCGGGAACGGATGACGGTGGAAACGAAGTCCTCGAGGGTCTTGCGCTCCACCGCCACCGAGTCCTCGCGTCCCTCGATGGAATAGTCCCCGGCGGGGAGAGCCTGGCGGATGACCGCCACGCATTGGGGATCGAAGGCGTAAGGCTCCTGTTCCCGCGTGTCGACGACGACGGTGATCCGGTCCTCGTCAGAACGGCGCGAGAGCATCTTTAGCCGCCGTATCGTATTCGTCCCCGCTGTCTTCAAGCACGATGCGCCGGTTGAAGTAGACGTTTTCGTTTTCGCCCCGGGTGCGCTTGGTCACCTCGATCTTGACGTTGAGCAACTTGTCCAGGTTGTCGGGAAGCTCGGAGAGCTTTTCGAGATCGAGCCCGCAGGTGTGCAGGTCCGTCTTGAGCCACTTGATGTTCTCGCGGGTGGCCATCACGTTGTTGCGCCACAGGAGCCTTCCCCGGAACCGTGGCGCAAGAATGCGCAGTGTCCACTTGAGCATTGGATTGCCCGAGGTCTGCGCCCGGGTCAGTTCCACTCGCTCGACGTTCACCTGGTACTTGCCGTCGGGAATCGGTTCGAACTCCCGATCTTCGACTTCAGCTTACGCGAAATCGTCGTCGAACTGCGCAAGGTCGATCTCGTTAGTACCGCGAGGTTTACCGAGATACTCATCGCTTTCATACGGCAAGCTCTACTCCTCCATCTAAGGAGTTTACTTACTCGCAGGCACGGGCTTCTTCTTCTGTCCATCCCCCGGCACCGACCGCACGACCCTCTCCGATCCGTTCGACCTTGAATGCCTCTTCACCGAACTCACGGGAGAGGAACCCGGTGAAAATCCTGGCGATAGCGCGTCCGACATCGGTCGCCGCGTCCACCACGCAGGAGCGCTTTTTCGAGTCCAGGCAGAAGGACGCATCAAGGCGCATCAGGGAGCGACCGTGCAGGCTTTCGGCGGCAAGTACCGCCAGTAGCAGGGATTCCTCGACGTCCTGGATCGGGACCTTGGAATCGAAGTTGTATCGGTAGAGTTCTCGCTTCATGATCTATGCCTCCATTCCGTTTAGTGCGGTCCGTTGGAGGGCGCGCCCGGGCCGGATGTCGTTGGGGCTTCTCAAACGCCTCGCTGGCATCCGACCCGGTCAATACCTACCGGAAGCGACCCTGGACCGTCGGACGGTCAGAGGTAGTCCCTCAGTCCGGCGTCCTCAAAGATCGCGCGCAGCTTCTTGATGGATTCGTAGATCGTGCCCCGCGGAGTTCCGGTGTCGCGGGAAATCTCCGTGACGGTGTCGGTATCGAGACGCTTGCACAGCTCACGCAGCTCGGGCGGCAGTTTCTCAATTGTTTTCTGCACGTCAAGGGAAAGATCTCGCAACTCCCACGCGGGTCGTGCGAGCTTACCGGTGCGGCGCAGGTAATCTTCCTGGTCGATGGTCTCCATGCGTTCCACAGAGCCGCCTTCTTCGTCATCGAACCGGTCGTTCAGGGAGCACCGGCAGCGGCGATAGTCCCGCATGCCGGCTTTCTGTGATTCGATAATGGTGGCGATCTTGTGTTCTACCACACGGGCGATGAAGGTATTGCGCTGTGCACGCTTGGGATTGAATTTGGGCAGTCGGCGAAGCAGGTCCAGCAGCATTTCCTGCTCCAGGTCCTCGCGGTCGGACTCTGTGAATCCAACCCGTCCAACTAATTGCCTCGCCTTGTACTTGATGAGTCGAACGGCATACTCGTCGACTGCTTCGGGGTGATTGTCGAAACCCATCTGGACCTCCTCGTGGCCGAGGGGGCGTGGGTGCCGACGGAAGATGTGGCTACTATGAGAAGAGGCGTTGCAGGCTCACCGCATCTGCGGCACCCACAACGCCTCCACTTCGTGGCCGGTTAGTTGTCAGGTAGCGAAAAGCTTTGTTTACGATTGGGGAGCCGATCCCCGCTCTCAGGCAGTGTTCTCCTCAACGATCATCTTGAAAGGAAGGCCGCGCTTGACTTCAAGAGAGTGGATTACTCCGTTACCCAATGCTCCAACTTGCGTGAAGAAGTCGCGTACTTGAGCCTTGAGCAGAAAGTCCTGTTTGGTGGCCTCTGGTCGCGGACCGTTTTCCGCGCAGAACTTAATCTCCCGGACCACCCGCGGCCGCGGATCAAGAACCAACTCGCCGTTCCGGATGACGATCCCTTCGATGCGACCGAAATTGATGTGTTGCATCATCTCTATGAACTCCATCTTCGGTTGCGAGAGGGAAGACTTCGTAGCGTTACGTCTGGTCTCCTGCATGTCACTCCTTCGATATGAGGGTGGTCACAAGAGCGACGCACTGTGCGCCAGCTCGCTGCCCTTCGGAGCAATTGCAGGAAATGATTGCAGGGGGTGTGGAGGTGTCCGTAACCTCGTCAGCGAAAAGAACTACGGCGTGTGAATGTGGGAATTGCAGTTGCAGGAAACCATGCAAACTGCAATGTGGAAGGTTATCCCTTGAAGCTCATGACTTGTTCAAGATCGTTGGCTGCTTCCCAGAGAATGCGGATCTCCGTGTCGGAAGGATCGTTAATCGCTCTGGATATGGAAGACACGCTGACACCCAATTGAGCTGCAAGTTGCTTCTGGGTTGGTCGAGGCAGCAGGGCGGGACCAGTCCCGTGATCGCGCGAACTGTAAGCATAATCGCGCGCTGCCCGGAGGTGCTCTCTTAGTGCCTTCTTAATAGCGTCAATGATAGCGGTGCGTGGGGCACGCTTCATGCGTTTCCTCCTGGCCGGTTTGCAAGTAGGTCGATCTCCATGTGCCTCCGCCTTACCGAGTGCTGTCTTGTGTCTCTTGCGGAGTTCATCCAGGCGCTTCACGACCTTCTGACCGGGAATGAGCTTCTTCCTGATCTCGTCATACTCATTGGGTGGTATGGCAGGCAAGTCTGATACATCGAGAGTGAGAAGAGCTGACTCACGAAGCCTCTCTTCGGTCTCATCCCCAAAAAGAGTAATATCGGGCCTGATGATAACACACGGTACGGACAAAACCTGATCACTGTCGATATCCTTACGATTAGGGTAGGAAATCACATGCCTCTCTACAATTGTTGCAGGCAGTACTGGTGAATACTCGGCAACACGAGGGTAAGACGAGAGAGCCTCCACGATGGCGCACGCTGGACAGGCGCCGATCAGGGTGTTCAACTCAGGTAGATGCGCCAGTGCCTCGTGTAGATCTCTTTGTACGTCGTTCCATCGCTTCTCCCTCTTTCGCTTAGAGGCAGTCCTTTGTTGAAACAGGGATAACTTGACGCAATCGCGGAACTCGCTGCACGAGAACCCTATGCAGTGATACTCGCAGAAGACCGCTGCTAGATCCTTCAGGCGCTTCCAAGCCCATTTCGCTGCCGCGCGATGGTCCGAACACTCTCTGACACCAGACTCGAAATGGGTTATGGTGAGACCATCGTTTGTCTTGATCATCTTCGTCCTGCCTCAATCACATTTGTCGCCTCACTGCGACGATCTTCCTAGGGACTCGATGTCCGTCGTCGGGTCCATGCGGGATCGGTCCGTGATCTGGAATCCCCGGCCTTGGTGCGATTATCTCGTCACGGATGTAGAGCCGCTTCACTGCTGCCTCATCGCCGAGCGATGCCACTACAACGCCTTTGCTTTCGGCCACTGGCAACCGGCGGACTACTACTCTGTCGCAAAACCAGCTCGGGATTGAACTGTTGAGCCATCGTTTCATTCTCCTCTGCTAGCTGTAATCAATGGCCTAAACACTAAACGTCTAGGCCAAAAAAGAGAAACCAACTTATGACCGCCGCCGCTTGGTCTTTGCCAGATTCGTTACGGTGACGTTCATGTTCTTCCGCCGGGCGCGTTCCACTGCCAGATCCATATCCGGTTGCGGGACTCGCAATATCTTCTGTTTGTTAGTCTGCGTCGCCAATCGAGACAGTGCCTTATCAATCTTTGTCGGAGTACCTCCGCGTTCGACTTCGATGGCGGTGTTCCCACGAATCGCATCAAGTCTGCGCCCACCGGAGATCGGCACTTCCTTTCGCGCGGCCTTTCCTTTGCCCTGTTTGTGTGATCTGCTTTCTGACATGACAATGTCCTCCTATAACCGTTGAGGTTAAGTGGTAAAGAGACTAGGCCCCGGCTGCTCGGTTTTAATCAGCTCGAGCCCGATCAAACGTATTTGCATAGCCTGCCCGGAAAGGTTGAATTCGCGGGCGAGCTCACGCGCGATTTCTACTGTCGGGCGTTCATCCTCCGCCAATCCCCACTTCGCCGAAAGGTCAGCCATCTCTTCCTCTGCGACATAAGGAGTCCTGCTGCCAAACTGTGACTCCCATGCCTGGAACACCATGTCCTTTGGCATTAACAGGAAACCGGCGAACGTGTCTGCCTGCCACTCAATCGGTTCCTTGCGAGAGCAGGTCCGACACACAACTGACGGTTCTTCTCGTTTGCCAAATAACGAAGTCTGGTCTTGGTTTTCCATGAAAAGGTGCCGGTGCAACTCCCAATGTCCAACTTCATGTGCGACCGTAAAGCGGTAGCGTCCCTCTTTTGTCGGATTGTCAGTGGGATCGAGTGACTGGTCAATTAGCACACGTCGGTCCTGGACCCACGTAGCGCCAAGCACATCCGAGAGGCCGAGCTGCTTGGCCAGATCGTCAAAACCCAGGCTAAGTTCCAGGTGTGCTTCAAGGATTTCCTCGACCGGGATGGGCGGCCTCTCAACGACACCGTATTCCTGGCCATACTCGCCAAGCAGGCGCAGGCTTGCACCTTCGATTTTGTCTATGGGCAAAAACCTGACCCTAGTCATTACCGCCTCACGTACTACTTCTTTTTCTTCTTCTGTGCCTGCTTCGCAAGCTCGCGAAGCTGTTTGTCGGACATTACCTGCGTACTTCTGAGCAAATCCGGTAGCACGGAGGGTCTCCTGCGGATAATCTCGCTCAGCTCAGGATCAACCCGCCCCGCAAGTGCGAGTAATTCGTCCGCGTCCACACCGAGGAGTTCAGCCATTTTCTTGATCTTCTCCGGCCTCGGCGGGTCGAACTCACCGCGCTCAACCTTGCTCAGAAACGTCGGACTGATGCCAACGGCATCGGCGAACTTCCTCAATGTGAAAGTCGAGTCTGTTTTGAGCTTCGCTTCTCGAAGTTCTCGGAGATGATCGCCAAATTTCTTGTTTCCTGCCATGACCGCACTCTCCGTTTGATTAGCTTCCAATGCCAAGCAAGGGCAATCCCATGGGCGTTGCCGCGTCAAGGATCAAGTGGCTGACATAGGCCGCCGATGCCACTACCGTCGCCATCTTCTGCTTAGGAGTCATCTGCGTCGACTCCAGGGCTCTGTTGTTTGCGTACGCAATCCCCATCAGCAGAGCGACGCTATGAAAAGGACCTCGGTGATTAGGGGACAAAGCTGGTTCAAGGACGTCGGCGCTGATCCCGATAGCAGCTCCAAATCCCAATGCGGCGGTTGCTCCTCCCAGAGTCCATTCCTCATTCTGGAACCGCTTTACCAAGCCGTACACGGCCAGCCCGGCAAGTGCTCCAGCTGCGGCGTGTGTACTACTATTCGCCAATACTGTTTCTCCTTCACATCGATACGCCAACTGGCGCCATGTATTTTGTGGACTTTATACTAAACACCAGAAGTCTTGTCAACACGTTTTTCCGACAAAACACATTGGGAGATAGGTGATCGCGTAATCCATTGTGAATTGAGGGGTTACGGGTAGCCGTTCGACGAAATGACGGGTGTGCCGGGAAGCGGAGAGGCGTACAGTTAGACGAGCTATTGCTGAGACCGGGAGCGATCGAAGACCAGCTTTTCCCACTTCTTGCGCTGGCGGTGCCAGTGAGGGACGGCGGCGATGGGACGGACGTCTCTCTCCTTAATCGGATCACGGCCCGTGGTCGTCCGAGGGAGAAACAGGATTTCCTCTTGGATGTCCGGTGCGAGGTTCAAGAGACTCATGATTTGCGTGATGCGGGCACGTGTCACGTAACCCAGGCGGGCGAGATCGGCATAGTCACTCACCTCGTTGTTGCGGATCAGGCCGGCGAACCGAATCGCCAGTGCCATCAGTCTTGAGAGGCGAGGCACATTGCCGGCCTCGACCTTCCGCCTTTCAGAATCCGGCTCTAAGGCCCGTTTCACCCTGGACTGGTTCCCGCTCTTAGGTCGGAAGGTCCAGGTCACGTCCAGACCATTGGAACCGGGATCGCTTTCTGTCAAGTCGTTATGTTTCATCGTAGTTCCTCCCCGTTGGACTGGCCTTTCTTTTCGCAGAGTGCCTTGATACCTAGCGACCGGAAAGTCACCTTGACGCTGCCGTCTCTGCCGTCATATCCGATCCGTTCGATAAGTAGTTTGATGATCCGTGATTGCTCCCGAGAGTTTAGGGACTCCCAAACCGGCTTGAAGGCCGACAAAGACTGGGCTATGTCCTCTTCGTCTACTGCCTCTCTCTGCAGTGTGATGATCTCCTCTTCGATCTCTGTCATCCGCTGTTCGGCGCTACGAATCTGGTCCTGGAGATCGGCCAGTTGGTCAATCGCGGGGCTATCGACTGAAATCCCCGCCGGTTCCCCGATAAGCTTCCGCAGTCTTAGATGTAGACGCCGAATTTGCGTCTTCTGGATACGTCGTTCTCGGTTCAGGTCCGCCAGGCGGCTTTCCGTCTTTGCTCGAACCCGCTTCACCGTCTCTGCAATGATCTCCTGGTTGGAGCCAATCCCCTGAATATGTTCCACGAGGAACGACTCAATATCCTGGGCGTTGATCGATTTCGATGGGCACGCCGACCACCCTCGTTGTTGAGCATTCAGGCAAACATAGTAGCGGTAGCGCCTGTTCTTTTTGGCGGTGTAAGTGTGCATCATGGCGGTACCGCAGGGGGTGCAATAGAGTAGTCCTCTGAGAATCGCTCCGTGCTTGCTGGGCATATTCGTCCCGCCGTTGCGAGCATTCTTCCGCAACAGGTCCCGGACTTGCTGCCACCGGACCTCACTGATAATCTGTTCATGCTCTCCGGGATAAACCGAATCCTTGTATCGCACCTTTCCAGTATAGACGACATTTGTGAGCAGACGGAAGAGGCTGTTCTTGGTAAACGGCTTGCCCCCGCGTTCATGTCCTTTCTTCGTGACCCAGTGTTTGGTACGCCAGTCACGTCGATTGAGTTCCTGCACGACTGCGAGTAGTCTCTCATGCTCAAGATACAAGTCGAAAATCGCACGAACCCGTTCCGCTTCCTCGAGGTTGACAACAAGTCGACCAGCTTGTGAGTCAACATCATAGCCCAACACCGGCATTCCCCCGGTCCATTTGCCCTTCTTCCGCGATGCCGATATCTTGTCGCGCGTACGCTCGGAGATGATCTCCCGCTCGAACTGCGCGAAGGACAGCAGGATGTTGAGGGTTAGGCGTCCCATAGAACTGGTAGTGTTGAACTGCTGGGTGACCGAGACGAAACTCACATCGTGCTTGTCGAAAAGCTCCATGATACGAGAGAAGTCGAGAAGCGAGCGACTCAGACGATCAACCTTGTAGACCACCACACAATCGATCTCTCCTCCCTCAATGTCGGAGATGAGTCGATTGAGCGCCGGGCGTTCCATATTGCCGCCGGTGAAGCCGCCGTCATTGTAAGCATCGGGTTGACAAACCCAACCTTCATGCTGTTGGCTCTTGATGAACGATTCGGCCGACTCCCGCTGGGCGTCCAAGCTGTTGAACTCCTGGTCGAGCCCTTCATCTGTGGATTTACGAGTATATATCGCGCAGCGCACGGTTCCGTTGTCGCTCCGGCACAAGTTTTCTGATAGGGTATAGGCCTTGCTTCCTGAATTCATTCTCGTTGATCCGCCCTCTTGGTTTCGCGGTTCGTGTTGTCAGATGCTTTCTGTCTGGTGAGCCCGAAGAAAACGAAACCATTCCACTTGTTTCCCGTTACCTCGCGTGCAATAGCACTGAGTGACCTGAAACGGCGATCTTCGTACTCGAAGCCTTCGTCAAGGACCTTGACCACGACCGTCTTATCCTTGAACTCCCGCACGAGAAGCGTGCCCGGTAAAGGCAGACGGGAATCGCGGGAGGGGTCGAGCCGTCCGCCTATCGTCCTGCTGCGCATCTCGGCAGATCCGTACTTGTATGGATCGCGCGGAGTGCGGATTCTCAGGTCAGCGTCATTGGCTAATTCTTCGGCCCGGCAGCGCGCCCGTTCGGAAAGGTCGCCTTCCGACAAGGATTGCAGTCGCCAGGCGATACGTTTCCGCAGGAATTCCTTGTGGTAGGAACGTGTTTCCTCGCCGAACACATCGAGGTACTTTTCCTTGAGTTCGCCAACGGTCATCCTGCCTAATGCCTGGATCTCCTTGTAAGTCTCAGCGTTCATATTCAAACCTCCATTCTTCGAAGCGTTAAGTTGCTTCTGAATGATGGCTTCGGCGGCCCGAACTATCAAGGCAATTCTCCGTAACCGGCTCAGATTCTTCGACTTGCGCCACATCGGCAACGCTCACTGAATGCTCAGATGATACCGACTGACGTTTCGACTTGAGATGTCTGAAACTACTTCTGGCTAGGATCGAAGCGATCTCTGTTACGACCTCCTCGGGTTCCGTTGGTAGGTTATCATCATTGTCCATATGCTACTCCGTCGCAGCGGATGCACGATCATCCCGCTGTCTGGTTGATCAAGTGTTGCCGGGGTTTTTGTCGGTCCCGGCATGCGATAGATACATACCGGAAGTATTCGAGAATCGTCGAGGCGGGTTCAGCTGAGGCCACTGGCCTGTTAACCAGCGGGAATCTGGAAATGGAGAAACGGAGAATTAGGAGGAGATCTTCGCGGGCATCGAACGCAAAGGGACCAGTTCGATTCTCGCCCCGGAAGGAACGTCTCGGAACGGAGAATCATAGATGATGTTCTTAAGAGGGTAACCCCGCGTCACTCAAACAGAAACAACAGAACCCCGACCGGTTGCTCCGTCGGGGTTTTGCGTTAAACAAAAACCGCCATGGTTGGCGGCTGTAAATTTGGCTCCCCCGGCTGGACTCGAACCAGCGACCCACTGAGTGACAGGAGGGACGCTGCCTTTCACTACTTAACAATCAAAAGGCGGAATTCTGCTGTCAGGTTTTTTCGATTCCCTCAACAGCCATGAATAAACAGATCGGCGACGAGCTTAACCAAATCGCCTGCGTCCGCTTCGCACGACAGGTACAAGGCGTAGTGTCGCCCCGCATAATGGTTGAGTATGTCCAGGAAGAGGTCTACCTGCCCGTCCCGATCAAGATCACCCGCCCAAATAATCGAGGGTGTGTCCTCGGCGCAAGCCCTGTCGTGTTCGACCAGAACTTGGCGCTGGCCATACCAGAGAGGATACTTGAAAAGCTTGACTTGATAATCCAGGACAAGAGGTTCTCTTGGGCTTCGAAATCCCTCATCAGTCAGTTGGCCGAACGCTGACAGGCCGCATTCCCCCAGCATGATGAGCTGCCCAGGATTGATCCATTTGTCTCCAGAGAAATGAGTTGTTACCAAACCCGGTTCAAACTCGCGAGGGCACTGAACTAGAAACAGAGGCTTCAGGGGGTGGTCCACAGTTATCGAAACTCCGGTTGTGTCACCGGGCTGGCTGCTGTAGGGTGCCGGGCATGATTTGGTCCTTATTTCAACCGATTCAAGTACATGACCACTGTCTGTCTTGAAGAGGCCATACCATCCCAGACTGTCAATGCTCCCAATGTTCGATCGATCGAAAACTCCAGGCAGGAGGATCTTATAGGTATTACCGAGATCATTGCCGATAACAGCAGTAGCGCACATTAGGACGATAATGACAATAAGGCACATGGCCTTCAAGGCATTACTTTCAATTGCTGATTGAATTTGCACTCTCATTACCCAACGCACTCTGGCAACGTCCCAGGGACACCCTTAGTGCCTGAATGGCTCCCCCGGCTGGACTCGAACCAGCGACCCACTGATTAACAGTCAGTTGCTCTACCAACTGAGCTACAGGGGAGTACATGACCAATACCACCAAAGGCAAGCCCATGTTAGCAGTTCTCGGCAAATTGTCAATGGATTTTATGACACACCGCCCGGCGATCCCCTCGCCCCCTCGCCAAATCAAACGTGAAACCAGTCCGTTCACGGTGCGTATAATAGGGCGAAATGTAAATGGAAACCAAAAGTTGACGAGGTGGTCATGAGAAAATCCGTAATGCTTGCTTTGGCGCTGCTGCTGGCAGTGCTCATTGTCGGGTCGGCAGTCGGTGGGCGTCACTGGTCTGAAAAAGAAGCCTGGCTGGGGGTGGGCAACCAGTCGGTGAATTACGACCTGATCGAAGAGCATGATCTGACGGTCAAGTATGGTGCGTACATCCATTGGGTCGAGGATGATTCCCCGGCCGACGAAGCCGGCCTTCAAAAGGGGGACGTGATTATCGCTTTAGAGGGCGAGAAAATCACCGACTCCGACGATCTCTCCGAAGCCTTGTCCGAATTCAACGAGGGTGACGAGGTATCACTCGAAGTCGTGCGCGATGACAAGAAATTGAAGCTGAAGGCTACTCTGGATGAGAAGTCTCGGCGAAAGCGCGTACAAGTTATCACGCGGGATGCATTCGACAACGGTTTCTACAGCTTCAAGGGAAGCGGTTCGTTTATCGGTGTGAACCTTGAGAGCCTCAACAGGCAGCTGGGCGAATACTTCGGCGTTGAAAAGGGCCGCGGTGTCCTGGTTCGGGAAGTGGAAGAAGACTCCCCGGCCGAGGAGGCAGGGCTTAAAGCCGGCGATGTCATTGTCACCGTCGACGGTGAGAAAGTGCGAGACGTAGATGACGTTATCGAGATCATCGGCGACACCGACGCTGGAGAGAAGGTAGAAATCGTCGTGTTGCGCAACAGGAAAGAGGCGACATTCGAAGTGGAGGTCGAGGAACGCGACAAATTTGGCGAGTTTGACTACCGGTACATGATTGGCCTTCCGGATGTTCCGGATATCGGCGATATCGATATCGATGTGCCCAGGATGCGGGGACTGTTGCACAGTGATTTCTCGGATGAGGAACTCATTTTCGATAAGGAGGAGTTCGAGCACGAAATGAAGTGCTTAAGAAAGGATCTGGAGGAACTCAGAAAAGAGTTGAAAGAGATCAGGCTCAAGCTGGATTGAGATCGGCGGTGGCCGCTTCCGGTGGCCCGCCTGACCAGCGCATTGTTGATATGGAAGCCCCGGCTGCCGGGGCTTCCATTTTGCCCGTTTTCTTGCTTGCTCTGAAGGAAGACCCCGGTTTATATTGGATGCCGTATGCCAAGCATCACCGTGGAGAAGCTCTACACCTCGCGCACTCAGGATCTGGAACTTACGCTTCTGAACAGCGAGGCGGGGATGAAGAAAGTCGTCGGCAACCCGGAGTTGCACCGCCCTGGTCTGGCACTGACCGGTTTCCTGGAGCGTTTCGCCAGTAAGCGGGTTCAGATCCTTGGCGAAACGGAACTGACCTATATCCGCCAGCTTCCCCCGGAGCGCCTGGGCGAGGTCTCCCGAACGCTGTTCGAGGCGGACATTCCCCTGGTTATCATCTCGAAAGGGATTATCCCGCCGCCAGAGTTCATTGCTGCCGCTGATGAGTACAGCACCGGCGTGTTCTCCAGCCGTCTTTCCACGGCCGAACTCACCAACCGACTGTCGGTCTTTTTGGATAACCTGTTCGCCCCCTCCATCAACGTGCATGGAACGCTGGTCGACGTCTATGGAGTAGGGCTTCTGTATACCGGCAAGTCCGGTATCGGCAAGTCTGAAGTGGCCCTGGACCTGGTGGAACGGGGACATCGCCTGGTAGCCGACGATGTGTGCAAGATCACGCGGACGGTACCTGACGTAATCATCGGAACCGGCTCCGAACTGCTTGGCCATCACATGGAGATCCGCGGCGTGGGGATAATCGACATCGAAAAACTATTCGGTATTCGAGCCATAAGGATGCAGAAGCGGGTTGAGGTCGAGGTCAACCTGACATTCTGGTCGGAAACGGATGACTATGAGCGTCTCGGCGTCGAGGACCGCAGAACGACCATCCTGGGGGTTCAGATACCATTCGTAAGAGTGCCGATCTCACCCGGCAAGAACATCACCGTGATCTCGGAAGTGATCGCCATGAACCATATGCTCAAAGTATATGGCGGCAACTCGGCGCTGGAGTTCACCAAGAAGCTGTCTCAGAAAATCAGCCGCCAGTCTCAGATCTTGGGCTATCTCGAGGCGGACTTCGAATAACCCCGGCTCTAACGGGCTGATTCCCATCAAAATGACTTGGAAAAGACGCACTTCCGGTATATACTCCATCGTTTCGTCTCATTTACCGAGAGGAACCTGGAAACCGATGCAAAGTACAAGTGGAAACGACCAAGGAGGAAACATAACCATGAGACGTTTGCTATTGCCCTTTGTACTTCTGTCAGCCGGAATTCTGTCAGGCTGTGGCGGCTCGGGGGGAAAGACCCTGGCTGTGGTTGGAGACTACAAGATCACCGTGGAGGAGTTCGAGGAACTGGTTCCCCCGACCAGGTATGCCTTTCCCACGGCCCAGGACGAGTTCGACAGGAAACGCGATGTACTGGACAGCCTGATTATATCTCGCCTGCTGATAGAGGCGGCTTACGAGATCGGTCTCGACAAGTCCGAGGAACTGGCGAGAGTGATTTTGGCCAACAAGGACAAGTTCCTGCTGGACGTGCTGGCCAAGAAAGAGATAACCGACAAGATCGATGCCAGCGAGACCGAAATTAGGAATTTTTACAATCACCTGGAGTACAAAATCAGGGCCTCGCACATAGTGGTCAGCGATCCCGACACCGCCCAGGCGCTGCTTGAGCGGATTACGTCCGGGGAGAGTTTCGAGAAGCTGGCCTACGAATACTCCATTGACCCATCGGCCAGGAAGAACAAGGGCGACCTGGGTTACTTCAGTTGGGGAGCGGTGGTTGACGAGTTGCAGGAAGCTGCTTTCGCGATGGAGCCCGGTGAGATCTCGCCGCCGGTCAAGTCCATGCTGGGTTACCATATCGTTAAGCTCGTGGACAAGCTCCCTGACGACCAGCGCCGGGAATTCGACGCCATGAAGGTGGACATTGAAAGACAGATAAGAAGCCGCAAGGGTTTTGCACTGCGTACGAAGTTCTTCGAATCGATGGAAAAGAAGTACAAGGTAACCGTTGACACCACCACCTGCACCTACCTGCTCCACAAGCGTGAGACAATGTACCCTCCCATGCTCCTGGAGACTCTGCCGCGAAATGACTTTGACATGGAGCAGCTCGATCGCAACGAAAAGGAACTGGTGCTGGCGACCTGGGACGGCGGACAGATGACGGTACATGAATACCTGACGCAGGCTCAGAAGGTGCCTGCCAATGTACGGCCGGACTTCGATCAGTACGACTCGCTGGCTTCGCTGATACATGCCATGAATAGGCCCAACGTACTTGTGACCGAAGCCCACCGGAGCGGCCTGGACAGCGATCCCGAGTACATTCGCAAGGTCAGACTGTTCAAGGAGCTGACGATGGCGGATCTTATGCGAAACGACTCACTCCCCAAGCCGCTCCCACCGGACGAGGGGATGGTGCGCCAGTATTATGATGAACACCACGACGAGTTCACTACGCCGGCCAAGGTGCACGTTTACGAGATACTTGTCAGTGACGAACTGAAGGCACGGGAACTCAAGGGGAGCCTGATCAGCCTGGCTTCCTTCCAGGAGAAAGCGCTGGAGGTATCGGAACGATCCGGCAAGCGAGTCCTGAAGGGTGACCTGGGCTATATCCACAAACAGAATTACCCGGATCTTTTCCACGTGGCGTATGAAACACCGGTCGGGTCGATCGGCGGTCCTGTCGTGACTCGCGGCAAGCACTCGATATTCTGGGTAGTAGATAAGATCGAACCGGAGTTGAAGGATTTCCTGGGGAGCAAACGCGAGATATTCCAGAAGCTGGCCGATCAGCAGAGGCACGCCGCTTTTGCCACCTGGGTTGAAGAACGCAAGGAGGTCACGTCCGTTGAGGTCGAAGAGGACGCCATCTGGGAACTGATTGACATGAACATGTACGCCGCCGTGGATAGCGCCGGCACGTCGGAATAGGACGGTATGCCCCTGAGGTCCACGATGATTCCGAGCCTGCTTCTGGTGATGCTCGCCGGCCTTCCCTCGGCAGCCCAGCGGGAGGTGGTCGACCGAATCGTCGCCGTCGTCGGCGAGCGGGTGATATTAGGTTCCGAACTGGCCAACCAGATACGGTGGACGGCGTTTCAGACCGGGCGCGAACCGAAAACCGAACAGGAACTGGATGAACTGCAGACGGAAATCCTGGAGCAGATGATCTCCGATCAGTTGTTTCTTATCGCCGCCCAGAAGGACACCGCCATTTCGGTGCGACCTGAGGAAGTCGACGAAGAGTTGGACAATCGAATCAGTGGTATCGCCGGAAATTTCTCCTCCCATGAGGAATTCCTGGCCGCCCTCACCGCCGAGGGGATATCACTTAGGGACCTTCGCAAGAGATTCCGTGGAGAAGTTGAGAACCAGATCCTCAAGCAACGCTTTATTCAGAGCAGGCTGATCAACGTCTCAGTCTCAAAGCGCGAGGTGGAGGAGTTCTACCGCGAGTTCAAGGACTCCATCCCCGAGCAACCGGAAGCGGTGAAGCTGGCTCACGTCCTGCTGCCCATCCAGCCATCGTCTGAAGTGGAGGACTCGACCAGGGCCTTAGCTACCCGATTGCGGCAGGAAATCCTCGACGGGGCGGACTTTGCCGCCACCTCGGCGCAGCACTCTTCCCTGGGCGCCGGGGCCGATGGTGGCGACCTGGGCTATATTTCCCGCTCGGACGTGGTCGATGAATTCGCGCGGGCGGCGTTCAGGTTGCAGGCGGGGGATATCTCAGGAGTCGTCCGCACCCAGTTCGGTTATCACGTTATCAAGTGTGAAGGCAAGCGGGGCGACCAGCTCAAGCTGCGTCATCTCCTTTTGGCCGTGCAGCCGTCTCCGGAAGACACGGCCAGGACCACGGCACTGGCCGATTCACTGATTGAGGCCGCCCGGCAGGGCGCTTCCTTTGAAGAAATGGCCAAAGTCTATTCTGCCGATGACGACAGCCGCGTTCAGGGGGGAGAATTAGGCTGGTTTGCCGTCACCCAACTGCCCCCGGAATTCGCCGAGGTGGCCGGGTGGACGGCCGTGGGTGAATTCAGGGGGCCGATAAGCTCCCAGTTCGGACTGCATGTTCTCAAGCTGCTTGACCACCAGCCCCACAAGAAGTATACGCTCGAAGATGACTTCGACCAGATCAAGCAGATGGCCCGCCAGGATAAGACCGGTCGGTTGGTCGATTCCTGGATCGATGAAATCAAGACGAAAACCCACATCGAGTACCGCCTGGACGACTGATGCGCCTGGATGACTTCCTTTCAACCGTGGGTGTCGTGAAGCGGCGCACAATTGCGAAGGAACTGGCTCGTAACGGCCTCGTCCTGGTCAACGACCGCAAGGCAAAACCGGCCTACCGGGTGAAAGTCCGGGATGTCATATCAATTCGAGGTACGCACCCGGTTACAATCGAGGTGCTTGATCTCCCGTCAGGCTCCGTGCCCAAAGAACACCGGGACCGGTTTTTCAAACTTCTTTCACAGGAGCAGTAGCCGCGGCGGAAGGCTGTTGCTTGTTGTCTCTCCCAAAACGCGTCATATTTCACGCTCGGCGGTGGCTTCGTATTTGAGAATCCCCTCAAGAAACGGCTATCTGCCCCCACCTTTTTTTGTGACTATAGCGGCGTGGAATATAGGTATCGCCCACCGCCTGCCGTTAGGCTTGCATAATTGGCGTGAAAGTTACTAATTATGCTAATTGGGTGGTTGTCTGTCGTGCCTTACGGCCCGGCTGCGGTTCGATGGTATAAGACGTGGACAGTTATGGTATCCATGTGCAGACATGCTCTGGTGATCCTGGTAGTGCTAGCCCTCGGCAGCCCCGGTCTGAGGGCGGCCAAGTACGCTGGTGATCCGTTCTCGCTTGGTGTCGGCGCGCGCGCGCTGGCGATGGGGGGCGCCGCTGCCGCCGGGCCGTTCGATGGAACAGCCGCCTACTGGAATCCGGCCGGGATGAATCTTCTCGAGGGCCGGCATCTCGCCGCCATGCACGCCGAGACATTCGGTTCACTGTTGAACCATGATTTTGCCGCCTACACAAACTCCCGTGTCGGGGCGAACTCGTTTATCCGGTCGTTCGGGTTCTACGTCTACTACCTGGGAGGCGGGGGGATAAAAATTACAAAGCTGAACGAGTTCGAGCGCCCCTACGTTCTGCGCGAGGAATCGCACGGCGACTATCTGTTGGCTGCGGCGGTGGCGGGGAGGATCGCCGGGAAGGTCGACTTCGGTCTCACCGCCAAGATCATCTACCGCGACATCGGGCCGGTGTCGGGCAAGGGACTGACAGTTGACGCCGGGCTGCTGTACCAACCCCGCGAGTATCTCCGACTCGGTTTGATGGTGACCGATATCACAACCGGGTTCATTCGATATCCGGGCTACACCGGCGAGGGCTTTCAAACCTCCGGCAGCACCGAGTCGATCTACCCCACCATCAAGCCGGGCCTCCTGCTTGAGCACACCCACCGCGATTTCACCGGTCGCTTTGCCGCCGCCGGTGACGTGAAGTTCGAGAACCTCGGCGAGGCGGCCCAGCTTTCCGCCGGCTCGGCGTCGCTTGACGGCCATTTCGGATGCGAGATAGACTACCGGGGGATGGTCTTCGGGCGACTTGGTTTCGACATGGGTCGGTTCACCACCGGTGTCGGGATCGACGTAAGCAGACTCACGGTTGATTTTGCCTACCTGCACCATAGTGATCTGGACGAGACCTTCCGTGTCAGCGCCGAGTACAGTTGGTGAAAGGGCAGGGACGCATCAAACGCCTTTTTTGCACTCGCACGGCTTCCTACATTATCAGAACGGAGACGGTTAAGAATCATTGACCGGGGTTGCACAGATTCATAGATTGGAACGTAATTTGGAAGAACAGGGCGTCCAAAGCGTGGGCGAACAACAAGCGGAGTAAGCACATGTTAAAAACACTATTAGTGGCGGCGGTACTGGGCACGCTGATCGCGAGCTACTCCTGCAATCGCAAGCCACCGCCTGACACGATTCCGGTTGATATGCCGTCGGTCACTATGAACGCCGCCTGGTCGCCGTCCGGTGAGCAGATTGCCGTATGCTGGAGTGGTCGCCCCCCGCGAAGGCACGGTATCTACCTTATCGATACCGCTAC
>Ga0114922_10000199_pt1 | contig 57190 bp, 44 predicted proteins | sample AartaG_FD_100975 | JGI IMG/M metagenome (GOLD analysis project Ga0114922, IMG submission 100975) | Deep subsurface microbial communities from Aarhus Bay to uncover new lineages of life (NeLLi) - Aarhus_00045 metaG | ecosystem: Environmental > Aquatic > Marine > Oceanic > Sediment | place...
GGCATCATTTTCTGTGGCCAAAATGCCTATCGGGTCAATAAAATATATACCGTAAAGGGGTTAATTAAAGAGCTTATTGACGAACTGGAAGCAGTATAAAAGGAAAAAAGCTTTTATACCTAATGGTAAACATAATATATCTTATGCGAAGTTTCGATACTTTGGCCCGTGATCCCCTATTTTATTGAATTCTTCAGACGATCCGTTTGTTTGATATTTTCTAATAATTTTTTCGCGTCACTTTTTATGGGAACGAAATATTCTAAAGCGAGTATTTTCTCGATCATTTCTTTTGCTTTCTTGCTTTGCTTTGATACATTGTAAGCTGAAGCCAAATGATACATGACCAAAGGATTATTTGGATTCTTTTTCATTGCCAAATCGAAAGCATGCATTGCTGCTTCCATTTTATTTTGTTTCGAATAATGAACCCCCTGGAGAGTCCAGCATAGAGAATCCAACTTTCCCATCTCGACTGCCTTTTTCAGGTTTGTGATGACCTCTTTTGATTTATTTAAATAGTGACACACAACACCCAAAGATTTATAATACAATCCCCTGCTCGAATTTAATCGTATGGCCCTTTTAAAACAATCTGCCGCCTCGGTCAATTCTCCTGTTCTGAGTTTTGTTTCTCCCAATAAATACCAGGTGTAATCGTCGGAAGGATGAAGTGTTAAATATTCTTTATATTGTTGTGATGAGACATCATAGTTACCCGAAAGGTAAAATCCCATTCCCTTTGCGACCTGACCTTCCTTGCTATCTATCGTAGTGCTGTCAGTTTCATCTTGCGAAGGCACACGAATGGACCGTTTGGCATATTCAGCCATCTGAGTCCCCGGAGAAAGTTCAATTACTTTCTTAAAATAACTATTCGCCGTTTCTACGTCATTTAGCATGTTATAAATTCTTGCCAATCCAAGAAAGGCTCGACTTTCCTTTGGGGAAAGCTGAATCGTCGCGTTAAACATTTCAATGGCTTCGTTTAATCGTTGTTGATAACTGTAAATAGCCCCTAAGTTAAGATAAGTCAATATATTTGTATGATTCAGATGATTACTCTCCAATACGTGATATTCTGCCTTTCTGAACTTTCTCAATTTGATCCAATTAATGCCCAGGAGTAAATGGGCCCTGTAATAGATCGGACAGATGAGGACAGCTTTCTCAAGGTATTTGATAGAATCGGAATACTTCTTCATGTCAAAATAAACCAAGCCCAATTTGTATAAATAAATCACATCCTGATCATTCAATGAGACTGCTTTTTCCCATTTTAGAATCGCTTTCTGAAATTGTTTTTTCTTAACCAATACGATGGCTTCCTGATGTAATGATTCTGCCTTTTTATCGACCTCCTTAGGGAACCATTGAAGGATCAATCTTTCTCCATCGATGAAACATTCCAAAATGCCCACATCAGTATGATATTTTTTGAGTATGAACTCCTTAATAGCTTCTGTATTTTCTAAATTATCGGGAAGCTTAAAAAAATCGGCACTCTTTCTAATGTCCTGAATGAGTAGAGATACGGTGATCATTTTTGATTTTGATCCTTCAGTCGTCATTTTAGTCACCTTCCGAATAAATGAATCTCAAAGGGATCTCAACATCGATTGAATGGTATCCAGAATATCGTTTTCTGAAGTATAAACGATATTTCCGGATTTTCTTTCCTTTATTTCAATCTCCCCTTTGCTAAGCCATTTTTCACCTATAATGATCTGGAGAGGCATGCCGAGCAAATCGGCATCCTTAAATTTAAATCCAGGTGAAACATCTCTGTCATCGATCAGGGTATCGATAGCATTATCATTCATTTGATCATACAATCGATGGGCTAACGTTTTTATATCTTCATTCTCCGATTTCAAAGGGATGATGTGAACTGAGTAAGGTGCCAAAATGTTGTCCCATACGATACCTTTTTCATCGTAATTCTGTTCGATGGACGATGCAATAATTCTCTCAACTCCGATGCCGTAACTTCCCATGAAGATCGGTTTTTCTTTTCCCCCTTTATCGAGATATAGGGCTTTCATACTCTCGGAATATTTTGTCCCCAATTTAAATATATGGCCAAGTTCGATGGCCTGAACGACACGCAGAGTCCCATCACATACTTTACATTTCTCTCCTTCTTTCACACTTCGAATATCGATCACATTTGTTATTTCAACATCTCTCGTGAGTTCTATTCCTGATATATGATAATCATTTTCGTTCGCCCCTGTCGTCAAATTGTATTGATCCTTTAATGCCTCGTCTGCATAGATCCTGAATGGTTTTTTCGAACCCATCGGTCCTACGAAACCGACCTCTGCTCCACAGATGTCTTGAACTTCTTCAGGATGAGCCGGCCGAATGTCAGGTCCGAATTGTGACTGTAATTTCGATTCATTGACTTCATGATCACCTCTTATGAGAATCATCATCGGCTCATTGTCGATGATATATAGGAGGGATTTCATTAATTGATTGGGTTGCTTCTTTAAAAATTCAGAGATATCAGCAATCGTTCTTTTCCCAGGGGTATGCACTCGAGAAGTCTCTACCGACTTCTCCGTGATCTTATGGGGAATCGAAGAGGCTACATCCAAGTTATCTGCATAATGACACGTGTTACACAGAACAAGAGTATCCTCACCGTGTTCCGATTCAACCATGAATTCTTGCGAACCACTCCCCCCCATCAAACCAGATGAGGCCCCGACTACATGAAAATGAAGATTGCAGTGAGTAAAAATATTTCGATAGGCCTTGGCGTGAAGATCGTATCCTCTATCCAATCCTTCAGAATCTGCATTCAGCGTATATGAATCTTTCATGATGAATTGCCTGGTACGCAAAACACCAGAACGAGGTCGGGGTTCATCTCGAAACTTTGTCTGGATCTGATACCATATTTGAGGCAGGTCTTTGTAAGATCGAACAAACTTTCGGGCGAGATCACTGATGACTTCCTCATGGGTCGGTGCTAAAACATAGTAACGATTCTTCCGATCTTTCAAACGGAATATTTCGTCTCCAAAATCGATATTCCGGCCCGATTCGTCCCATATCTCAATGGGATTTAAGGCGGGTAAATGCAGTTCTTGCCCACCAATTGCATCCATCTCCTCTCGAATGATATTCATCACCTTCTTCATGATTTTCCATCCGATAGGCAGATAAGAATAGATTCCCGAAGCCAGAGGGCGTATAAGGCCAGCTCGCAACATGAGTCGATGGCTGGGTATAACGGCATCGGCAGGAATCTCTTTTTGAGTCGGTATAAATGCTCGAGATAACCTCACGTAAAACTACTCCTTTTCATTCAGTCTTTTACATGCCATCAAAGTATTTTTCAGTAAAAGCGCGATCGTCATCGGTCCCACGCCTCCTGGGACGGGTGTAATAGCCTTTGCCACTTCGGATACCTCAGAGAATTGAACATCTCCAACCAGCCGATATCCCTTGGGTCGTGTTGCATCCTCCACTCGATTGACTCCGACATCAATGACCACAGCACCAGGTTTGACCATTTCTTTACGAATCATTTCAGGATATCCAATCGCGGCCACAAGAATATCGGCCTCGCGGGTAATCGACTCTAAATTTACTGTCCTTGAATGGCAGAACGTGACCGTTGCATTTCCCCCTTTGGCCTTTCGTAACAGGAGAAGTCCCAAGGGTTTACCGACAATGTTGCTCCGTCCGACTATGACGACATGCTTTCCGTCGGGTGGATTTTGACTTCGCAATAAAAGTTCCACGATACCCGTCGGTGTCGCAGGAACGAACCCATCGGTCAGACCAGCGGTTAACTTACCGACGTTCACTGGATGAAAGCCGTCGACATCTTTTTGCGGATAAAGAGTCTCCAAGACGACCTGTTCATCAATATGAGAGGGCAGAGGTAATTGGACAAGTATGCCATGCACTCCCGGATTCTCGTTCAAATCTTGGATCAGCGTTATCAATTCTGTCTGTTGGGTATCTTTCGAAAGCATGAGAGTTTCTGCAGAGATACCGGCTTTCTCACAGGCCTTCTTCTTGTTGCGAACATAAACATGTGAAGCCGGATCATCTCCCGCCAAAATAGCAGTCAGATGGGGCTGAATACCCCGCTTTTTTAACTCCTGAACCTCCAAAGCCACCTCTTCCCGAATCTCTAGTGCAATCTTTTTCCCATCAATAATCATCGCCATACAGCTTCTCCTTTATATCAACTTTGTCGAAATAATTGGAATCTTGAAATCGATTGAGATTTTCCAGATTCCTTATCGATCCCAATAATAACACCACAAAACCGTGGATCTTCATTGGCCATTTTATAATGAACAGGCAATTGAGTCAGAAAGCGACGAATAGCGACCTCTTTGTCCATGCCAATGACAGAATCGAAAGGTCCCGTCATTCCAGCATCGGTGATATAGGCCGTTCCCCCGGGTAATATCTTTTCATCGGCGGTCTGAACGTGGGTATGGGAACCGATGACGCCACTCACTCGCCCATCTAAATACCAGCCCAATGCCATTTTTTCTGCAGATGCTTCCGCATGAAAATCGACGAGTATGATTTTCACTCCTTCATTCTGAAGGCGCTGGACTTCCCTATCTGCGGAACGAAAGGGACAATCGATGGGATACATAAAACTTCGGCCTTGCAGATTGATGACCCCAACACGATCATTTTCAATTGTTTGGGCAACAAATGATCCATGCCCCGGACAACTGGGCGGATAATTCAAAGGGCGCAAAATCTTTGGGTTCTCGTCCAGGACAGGGTAAAATTTATTCTTATCCCAGATGTGGTTTCCACTGGTAATCACATCGATTCCTATATCGAAGAATGATTGTGCGATCCTGGCGGTCATCCCTTTGCCCGAAGCACTGTTCTCACCATTAGCAATTGTGAGCTGGATGTGATATTTTTTCTTGACCTCCCCAATAAAAGATGAGGTCACCTCATATCCAAGGGTTCCAATAATATCGGCGATGTAGAGAATATGAATTTGAGATGCCAAGACATTCACCCTAAGAAATGATTATTTCGCATAATCCACGGACCGATACTCACGGATGACTGTCACCTTGATCTGCCCTGGATATTCCATTTCACTTTGTACCTTTTCGGCAATATCGGCAGCTAACTGATCAGACATGGCATCGTTGAGCTTTTCCGGCTGTACCAGGACTCGAATTTCGCGTCCTGCCTGGATTGCATAGGTTTTGGAAACACCTTGGAAAGATTCGGCAATTCCCTCCAATTTTTCCAATCGTTTTATATACCCTTCCAGTGTCTCTCTTCTGGCGCCCGGCCGAGAACCAGATATGGCATCTGCTGCCTGTACCAGGGCAGAGATGGGTGATGTCATCTCCACTTCATCGTGATGCGAGGCAATGGCATTCTGGACGATTGGACCCTCACCGTACTTTTTAGCAAGTTCAGCACCAATTTGGAAGTGTGTTCCTTCCGTATTTTGATCGATGGCTTTTCCGATATCATGGAGAAGACCCGCTCGTTTAGCGACGATCGCATCGAGTTGGAGTTCACTGGCCATGAGGCCAGCCAAATAGGCCACTTCAATGGCATGCTGATGGACATTCTGTCCATAACTCGTCCTAAAATTCAACTTGCCCAACAATTTGACCAATTCAGGATGAAGGCCATGCACACCTGTGTCCAACATGGCTTGTTCTCCCAGTTGTGTAATGAGCTCTTCCATCTCTTTGCGCGTCTTCTCTAAAATATCTTCGATACGGCCGGGATGAATACGGCCATCGGAAATGAGTTGTTCCAAAGCCCTTTTGGCGATTTCTCGACGATAAGGATCAAATCCCGATAGGATGACAGCCTCAGGCGTATCATCGACGATGACATCGATTCCTGTTGCATTTTCAAAAGATCGAATATTTCGTCCTTCTCGACCGATAATTCTGCCCTTCATTTCATCACTGGGCAGATGAACAACCGATACCGTTGTTTCGGCAGAATGATCTGCCGCCGTTCTCTGGATTGCCGAAATAACGATTTCTTTAGCTTCGCGATTCGCCGATAGACGGGCCTGATCTTTGAAGTCCTTCACCATCTGTGCCGCTTCTTGCTTCGCCTTGAATAATAGGTTTTCCTTTAATTCTTTAAGAGCTTCCTCATTGGACATCCCGGATATTTTCTCAAGCTTCTTGTTTTGCATCTCCATGATTTTATCGAGTTCTGTATGTTTCCGTTGTAATTGATCACTTTTTTCCTTGAAATTCTGTTCTAAAGTTTTTAATTCTTTTTCTTTCTGGTTCAAATGATCAAGCCTTCGATCTGTTTCAATTTCCTTTTGCTGCAGTTTATTCTTCTTTCTTTCGATGTCCTGACGCTGATGACGCGTTTCCTTCTCAAAATTTTGTTTTTGTTTATACCACTCATCTTTTGCTTCAAGAATTTTCTGATTTTTCAAAGCGGAAACTTCTTTTTCCGCCTCCGATACAATCTTTTCGGCAAGTTTTTCGGCATTGGCAACCTTTCCTTGCCCGATCCGTGTGCTCAAAATCCATCCTAATAAAAACATGACGAGACTCGACACACCTATGATAATAACAATCGTCAATGTTTCCATACGTATCCTCCAATCTATGAAAAACCCCGCAAAATAGGTACGAACACCTTATTGAAGGAGTTGCAATATCCTGCGGGGATAAATTTCCAATGAAATATCAGACAGGATCTGACAGTTTATTCAGACTTGCCTGAAATCTGCCGGTCGATAAGTCCGTTAAGCTCTTTTATTTTGTCCTCAAGTTGAGTGCGAAGTTCTTCTTTTTCTTTTCGTTCTCTTCGTTCTCTAAATAATTCATCGGCTATATTCAAGGAGGCAAGAATGGCCACTTTAAGAGAAGAATCGACGCGGACACTCTTGTCAACTTCACGCATCTTGCTATCCAAGTATTCTGCAATTGCTTTGATATAATTGGCGTCTGCTTGACCCCGAATAGAATACTCGGCGCCATAAATTCTTACTTTGAGGACATTTTTATCCGAACACATCGGAAAGGTCCTGCAGGGTTATTAATGACCTTGTTGATTTAATCGGTCTTTCATGATTTTGCACTACGTAACCCATTGTTTTTTGGTTCAAGATTTTAGTAAAATGGCATTAAATCAACAGAGTCATTAATAATTACGAATAATTGACAATTCCTTCAACAGATTTCTCGTGGAGTTTCTAAATGCTTTCAAACTCCTTTAATTTCTCAAGTAACGACTCCACTTTCGTTCGAATATGATCTTGATTTTCTCTATATGAATCTACTTCTGTCTGCGCTTTGTTGTGACGTTCGACCTCCGTCTTTAATGTTTGTATTGTGTTATCTTTCTCTTTAATGAGCGATTGAAGTTCTTGATTTCTTTGCCGAAGTTCTTCTTTTTCTTTTTTTAAACGATCCAGCATTGATAGTACGTTATTGATCTTTTTTTCCAAATCCTCAAAGGCCTGATTGTACATGCAAACCTCCTTTAGGTTTCTGTTGCCTTCATGAGCGTAAAGAAGCAGAATAGGATGTCTCGAGTGCCTTTATCACTGCAGACATGACAGGATCGACTTCTTTTTCCTTTAGGGTTCGATTTAGAGATAAAAATGTCAATGAGAGCGCAACACTTTTTTTCCCTGAAGGAATTTGATGCCCCTGATAGACATCAAAAATTTCGACAGAAACTAAATGTTCTCCTCCGACCTGATGGATGAGATCTTTGAGGGATCCAATAGGAATCTCCTTTTTTACAACCACAGATAAATCACGCTTTATCGAAGGGAATCTGGGAATGGGCCTGAACTTAAGCATCTGAGGACATTTCTCATTGAGATCATTCAATACGATTTCAAAAGCAAATATCTGATTTACTATATCCCATTGTTCCAATATCTCATTCCGGATTTCACCCATGAACCCAATTTGCTCATTCCTGCAAACAATTTTCATTGAAGTCTCCGGCTTCAATGCATCGTAGCGTTCCGGTTTGAATTCAAACCCTTCAATATGGAGCCCTTCCTGAAAGGTTTCCAATGCGCCCTTAAGATGAAAGAAATCGATAGTTCTTTCGGATTCGCCCCAAAAAGGCTTTGATCTTAATGATCCCGTTAGGATACCGGCTATCGAATCCACTTCATCGGGAAGCATTTTCCCTTTTGCCCTAAAGATTCTCCCAATTTCAAAGAGTCTCAAATTATTCTCATAATGGTTTTTATTCCAGTGAACCGAATCGAGAAGACCTCCCAGCAGGCTGGTTCTCAGAAATACAGTTTCAGGATTGAGGGGATTCTGTACCTTCACAGGGGGAATATTTGGAGTAATGAAAGAAATGTGTTCCTTGGAAACCATACTATTATTCATCGTTTCCAGAAATCCCATACCGACAAAAATGTCCCTCATCCTTTCGGTAACGTTTTGCTCTTGATTTGATTCATAGCTCAAGGTCATCTTTGAATAGAGTTGGGCCGGGATTTTTTCATACCCATAGTGCCGTACAATCTCCTCAATGAGGTCGATTTCTCTCGTTAAATCTGGACGAAATGTTGGAACTGTCACAAGGAGAGGATTTTCTCCTCGGATCTCCAGACCAAGAAAATGGAGTATCTCCAACACATTTTCCCGGGGAATCTCAGTCCCAAGAACCTTGGTTATTCTCGATGGCCGTAACGATACCTCCCACATTTGAACCGGTTGTGGATATACATCCACCACACCCTCCATCACTTTTCCACCGGCAATTTCGGATAGAAGTTGAGCTGCTCGATTAACGGCGTTTATTGTATTATTGGGATCGGTTCCCCGTTCGAAACGCTGTGAAGCTTCCGTTGACATACCCAACCGTTTTGCAGTCCTGCGGATGGTCATAGGATCGAAATAGGCACTCTCTAATAATATCCGCTGCGTATGATCCGACACCTCGGAATTTAACCCACCCATGACACCGGCCAGGGCAACAGGCCTTTCCCCATCACAGATGAGAAGATCCTCGGACATCAGGGATCGATTCTCACCATCCAACGTCGTGAATATTTCTCCAGGCTTCGCTTTCCTGACAATAATTTTTTGTCCCTGAATCAAATCATTATCAAAACCGTGAAGGGGTTGGCCTGTCTCCATTAAGACATAATTCGTTACATCGACAACGTTATTGATGGAACGAACACCGACAGATTCCAATCGATGCTTTAACCATTCGGGTGATGGTCCAACTGTCACGTCGTAAACGACACGGGCACTATATCGGGGACATCCCACTGAATCGAGGATCTCAATGGAAATACAATCGTCGATAGATTCTGTGCTTTCTTTGACGACAACCTCAGGTTTCGAAAACGCTTCTCCCAAAATGACGCCCACTTCACGGGCGACACCGATATGACTCAAACAATCAGGACGATTGGGTGTTACATTGATGTTTAGAGCGGAATCATTTTGGCCAGCTTGTGGGAAAAAGAGCTCACCAACAGTGTAATCCTTCTTATCCAGGACAAGAATCCCATCATGATGATCACTAATTCCCAATTCCCTCTCAGAGCATATCATGCCTTCAGATTGCACTCCCCGAATCGACTTAGACTCGATACGAACTCCCTCACTCAAAATGGCTCCAACTTTTGCCACAGGGACGAGTTGATTCTCCGATACATTGGGTGCTCCACAGATCACAGTCAGTATCGTTTTACCGATATCGACCTGACAAACACTGAGTGTATCAGTAGATGAATGTTTCTCGACCCGAGTAACCTTACCAACGACAACATCTTGAAAGTCCGATTGGCCTTGTTGAATATCCTCAACTTCAAGGCCCACCATGGTTAATGAATTGGCCAACTCCTCGACCGTATAATCGAATGCTATATAATCTTTTAGCCAATTTAGACCAATTTTCATTGATGGTATCCCTAAAATTGATATAGGAAACGGACGTCATTTTCGTAAAAAAGGCGAATATCGTGTACTTCGTAAATGAGCATGGCGATTCTTTCCACCCCCATCCCAAAGGCGTAACCCGTTACCTTTTCGCCATCGTAATCGACATATTTGTAGACTTCGGGGTTTACCATTCCTGCACCCGAAATCTCCACCCATCCAGTCCCCTTGCAGACTTTGCAGCCTTTTCCATGACAGATAATGCAGGAAAAATCGTATTCAGCACTTGGCTCGGTGAAGGGGAAAAAACTCGGTCGAAATCGTATTTTGACATCCGATCCCAACATATTTTTTGCAAAAGTTAGAATAACCCCCTTTAGATCGGCAAAAGTGACTCCTTCATCAACACATAAACCTTCGACCTGATGAAAAACAGGTGAATGGGTCGCATCGGGCGTGTCACGACGATAACACCGTCCTGGTGAAATGATTCGAACAGGAGGAGGTTGGCTTTCCATGATTCGAACCTGAACGGGTGAAGTATGTGTCCTTAAAACGATTTCATCACCCACAAACAGTGTATCGTGCATATCCCTGGCAGGATGCCCTTTTGGAATATTTAATGCTTCGAAGTTATAATACTCTGTCTCAACCTCAAGACCCTGGACAACTAAAAATCCCATCCGCTCAAAAGTAGATTTAATTTGCCTGAGTACCGTTGTAACAGGATGATATCTCCCTATTGACCATTGATTCCCTGGCAGAGTCAGATCAACAAAAGGCTTCGATTCGTCCTCCCGGGTTATGATTGTTTTACTCTCACGGAGTGCTGTCTGTACCTTTTGCTTGAGGTGATTAATATCTCTCCCCGACGGTTTTCTATCCTCAATTGTTAGAATTTCTAACTTTTTAAAAAGTTTAGAAATACAGCCTTTGCGTCCCAAATATTGAATGCGTAACGATTCCAATTCAGAAGCATTCTTAACATTCGCCAGAGCGTTTGTGAACTCTTCTTCCAGGACTTGCACTTGAGTATGAACGTTTGAGACTGTCATTGTGATTCTATCTTAGGCTTTCTTGACATTTTCAACAATTACGGCAAAGGTGTTTGGATCAGCAACTGCCAAATCGGCCAGAACCTTCCGGTTCAGACGAATATTATTTTTTTCCAGCAAATGAATAAATGTCGAGTAATTCAATCCATATGGGCGGACTGCGGCATTCATACGGGTGATCCATAATTTTCTAAACTCTCGTTTACGTACCCTTCTATCCCGATAGGCATATAGCATGGCCTGATCGACACTTTCTTTGGCCGTTTTTAACAGCCGACTCTTCCCTCCCCAATATCCCTTTGCCTGTTTTAGAATCTTTTTCCTTCTTTTCCGTGAGGCTACACTTTTATGTACTTTTGGCATATAGTCCCTCTTAGTTCTTCGTTCCTTGATTCATTTATGCTGCCAGCATACGTTTGACACGCTTCTTTTCTGAAGAAGAAACGAGATCCGGTTTCTTTAATTTTCTTTTTCTTTTCGATGTTTTTTTCGTCAATATGTGACTTGCGTATGCTTTATTACGTTTTACTTTACGACTACCGGTAAGCTTAAACCGCTTCATAGCCCCCCTATTCGTACGTATCTTAGGCATGTCTTTTCACTCCTTGATCACTTATGAACAAAATTGGCTACAATACTCCGACCTTCTTTAACTGGATTCATCTCCATTTTTGCAATGTCTTCCAACTCCTGCTGAACACGTTGCAGTATGGCATGTCCAAGTTCGGGATGTGTAATCTGTCTACCCCTGAAAAGGATACGAATTCTTAAATGATTCCCTGCCTCTATGAATTTTCGCGCCTGCCTCATCTTGAATTCAATATCGTGTTCATCAATCGTCGGCCGCAATCGAATTTCTTTTATGTGGATGACATGTTGTTTCTTTTTACTCTCCTTCTCCTTTTTACTTAACTGGTATTTATACTTACCGTAGTTCATGACTCGACACACCGGAGGTGAAGCATTGGGAGCAATCTCCACTAAATCAAGATCATGATTCTCGGCAAGTTCCAGAGCTTCCGAAATTTCCACGATTCCGACCTGTTTTCCATCAGAATCGATGAGTCGAACTTCACGGGCACGAATACCCTCGTTAATTCGTATATCATCTTTTTTAATGACTGAGCCTCCTCTTTGTTTCATCTACGATTTTTTCTATAAAACTCGGTAGTTCAGCTCCTCCCAAATCCCCTTCTCGATGTTTACGAACGGCAACCGTGTGACTATCCATTTCCTTATCACCAATAATACACATATAGGGGATTTTTTTAGTTTCGGCTTCCCGAATTTTATACCCCACTTTTTCACTGCGATCATCAATGATGCTTCGAATCTCTTTCTCTATCATTTTCCCATGAACCTGACGTGCATATGCATGATGTTTCTCACTAATGGGTAGAATCATACATTGAATAGGAGCCAACCATAGGGGAAATGCTCCACCCACATGCTCGATTAAAATTCCGATGAAGCGCTCGACAGAACCTAAAATTGCCCTGTGAATCATCACCGGTCGATGTTTTTTCCCGTCTGAACCGATGTACTCCAAGTCGAATCGTTCCGGCATAGAGAAATCTACTTGAATTGTCCCGCATTGCCACATTCGACCAAGAGAGTCCAGGATATGATAGTCGATTTTAGGACCATAAAATGCACCCTCGCCCGCGTTGACTTTGTAGAATTTTTCTTTCTTATTTAAAGCATGGCTCAGTCCTTTCTCCGCCTTTTCCCACATTTCAGCAGTTCCGATCGATTTTTTCGGACGCGTTGAAAGTTCCATTTCATAATGATCATACCCAAATGTATGATATATCTCATCAACAAGATCTATGAGATTCATCACCTCAGCTTCCATCTGCTCAGACATGCAGAAAACATGGGCATCGTCCTGTGTGAATTGCCGAACTCTGAATAGGCCGTGTAGCACTCCCGATTTTTCATGTCGATGAACCAACCCCATTTCCGACAGTTTTAAAGGCAGATCTCGATAGGAATAGGGTCGGCTTTTATAAACAAGTAATCCACCTGGACAATTCATCGGTTTTACAGCATAGGTTCGTTCATCGATTGTAGTAAAATACATATTCTCTTTGTAATTTTCCCAATGTCCACTTCGATGCCAGAGCTCTTCATTTAAAATGAGAGGTGTTTTAATCTCCTGATAACCGTGTCTCGTGAGTACCTCGCGCATGTATTTAGCGGTCTCATTATAGATGACCATACCATTGGGATGCCAAAACGGAAATCCTGGCCCCTCCAGATGAAAACTGAACAGGTCGAGTTCTTTGCCAAGACGACGATGATCTCGTTTCTTAGCTTCTTCTCTGGACTTAAGATGATCTTCCAGGGATTTCTTTTCGGGAAAGGCAATCCCATAAATTCTCTGCATGACAGGATTCCGCTCATCTCCTTTCCAGTAAGCTCCTGCAAGATTTAATAACTTGAAATGTTTGATATAACCGGCAGAAGGCACATGAGGACCTCGGCAGAGATCTACGAAATCACCACTTTCGTAAACCGTAACCTCATTATCCGGAATTTCCTGAAGGAGCTCTGATTTGAAGTGTTCTCCTCGTTCTTGGAAAAGTTTTTGAGCTTCATCCTTAGTGAGCACTTTCCGAACAAAACTTTGGTCTATTCTAACGAGTTCCTGCATTTTCGCCTCGATCTTTCCGAGATCGTCCTCCGAAAGGGTTGTATTCATGCGGAAGTCGTAATAAAATCCATTGGAAATAGAGGGACCAATCCCAAGGAGGGCATCTGGATAGAGGACTTTCACGGCCTGAGCCATGATATGAGAAGCACTGTGCCAAAAGACCTGCAGGCCTTCCGGCTCATCACTGGTCAATAAACCTATATTAGCATCTTCATCTACATTAAAAGATAGATCCACTATCTGGTCATTTAAAATACCGACCACGACGTGAGGATATTTATCAGGAAAGATTGTCTCTATAACTTGATTAAGAGTAATGCCTCTATGGAAACTCCTCTTTTTTCCTTCATTAAATGTAACCGTAATTTGATTCAAATACGTTAAATTTCCTTGTTTCCGATATTCTTTTCTTCTGATATGTACAAATATAAAAAAATTTGTGGGCGATACTGGACTTGAACCAGTGACTTCTTGCATGTCAAGCAAGCACTCTAACCACCTGAGCTAATCGCCCCAAATTATGTTTAAAATGTAATATCATTTTAAGTAAAAGTCAAGGAAAATTTAGGGGATACGTTGAATGCAATTTAGAGATTTGTCAAACTTCCATCAGGATTAAAGGATGCTAATCTATCTTCTTTCAATTCCCTTAAACGATCCACAATATATCCTGTCTCGCCTCTTCCATCACTCCGGTTTTCGACGAGGTCCACGACCATTTCCATCGCGAGAGTAATCGAATCGAGTATCTTTTGTGTCAGTTGGATCTCTTTCGATTGTACACACGCTAAAAGCTCTTCGATGGATGCGATGAGTTGCGCTATCTCGTCAAAGCCGAACATTTGGGCTGAGGCAAGTAGTAGTTTGCATGATTGTTTTGCATCTAAGAGTGCCTTACGATTTTCCAGGTTTTGCCTTAAAAAATGAACGGCTCTATCGAATCGTTTGAGATCTCCTGTGGCTTCATCTTCAAAAATCTTGTAGAACACCAGGGTTGTTTGAGCTATTGGCTTTGTTACCGGTTTTATTTTTGTAGCCACACCCTTACTCGATGCCAATATGGACTCCTTGATATCAAATATACTCTTCTGTGTGCCCATATCTTGTAGTGCCACCTCATTTCCTACCATTGCCCCCGCCTTAGGTACATCCCTCTCTGCACTCGTAGCAAATTGTTTTCTTGAAACGATATTTTCCTTCAATCCGCTCACAATGAGCATGACACGTATTGTTTGTTTCAGGCTCTTCTCGATTGTTGCTCCCCAGATGATTCTCGCATTGGGATCCAACTTCCGGCCTATATCGTGAATAACCTTTCGAGCCTCTTTCAAAGTCAATTCAGGACCACCTGAAACATGAACCAATGCACTCTGAGCACCTGTGATATCAGAATCCATCATGGGATGAGAGACGGCGCGCCGAACGGCTTCCTCGACACGGTTTTCGGAATTACTCTCACCCAAACCAATAACCGCATCAGGGCCATCCCGCATTATCATACTCACATCGGCAAAGTCGAGATTGATATATCCATTCTTGAGTACCAAATCTGAGATTCCAACGAGGGCATTGATTAAGATCTCATCCCCTTCATGAAAAGCTTTTGTAAGCGGGAGATCAGGAAATAATTCTATCAGTTTATCATTTCTTAAGACAATAAGCGAATCCACATTCTTCCGGATTTTCTCCAATCCTATTTGGGAATTTTCCCATCGAATAATCCCCTCTTCGGAAAAAGGCATTGAAATAATCGCAATTGTAAGGATACCTTGTTTCTTTGCCAATTCACCAATAACCGGGATTGCACCCGTCCCTGTACCACCTCCAAGACCGCAGGTTAAAAAGAGTAAATCAGTTCCTTGAATCGTGGTATTGATAATATCTTTACTCTCTTCTGCTGCCCGTTCACCGATCATTGGATCACCGCCTGCGCCCAGTCCAGCCGTGATATTCCTTCCGATGAGTATCTTTCTATCGGCAACTATTTCCAGTAGGTTTTGAGCATCCGTGTTAATAGCAATCGCTTCGATGATCTTTGCTTGTTTATTCATCAAATAGCGAATTGTATTGCTCCCTCCCCCACCTGCGCCCAATACTTTGATAACTGTATTGTAGGGAGAAATATCATCCGGATAGATATTTTCAGGAGGCTCATTCGGTTCTTTTTTATCCATATTTCCTCTCTTCCCCGAGACATTCCAAACAGCCAAACACGAATTAAGGTATCCCTAACAACATTCCTGCTCTGCTAAAAAGTTATAAATAAGGTTACGAAGATCATTCATTTCGAATGGTTTCTCAATATATCCGGTAACTCCCCATTGATCCAAAGCCTGTTTCACTTCAATGGAACCGTAAGCCGTCATGATGATGACTTGAGTCTGGGGATATCTCGTCTTGACCTCATTCAAAAGTTGCAGACCACCGAGTCCTGGCATGCGTAAATCCGTTACCATAAGATCGACCGGATACTGAGCAAGCATTTCGAGGGCATTATTCCCCGTATTGGTGCACAATACCTCTATAGAATCTCCGTCTCTGGCAAGTCGTTTGGATATACTCCAAGTCAAATCCTCTTCATCGTCTACGATTAAAATTCTTTTCTTTTCAACATTCATCTATTTTACCGTTCTTATGGCAGAATCGTTTTTATTTTTGGCAAATACTGTACCATTGAAACGAGAAAAAAGATGAATATTAAAGTAAAAATAACATTAATTCTAATATAATGATATTATTTAAATTAAAAGGTCCTTCAATTGTGCAATCACTCGTAATACTGTAGTCACAACTATCTATATAAATAAAAAATGTTTAAGAAGTGGTCAAAAACAGTTCACTATGCAAATTGATAACTCTTCAATTTTTCCCTAAGTGTAGATCTTGAAATATCCAGAATTCTTGCCGCTTGAGATTTATTTCCATTCACCAGTTTCAACACTTCCAGGATGTGATGTTTTTCCATTTCCTGTAATGAAACTTTTCCCATGGAAACCTTCGGTAGCGCCATAGGTTCACCTCCTTGCCGCAGTTCAATAGGAAGTGTTTCTGGCATCAAAATTTCATCCTGACATAAAATAACACCCCGCTCTATGACATTTTTTAACTCCCTAACGTTACCGGGCCATGGATATGCCAGGAGTAACTCTTCAGTTTCAGATGCCAGTTTCTGGACATTTCGGTTAAATTCCTTATTAAACTCTTGAAGGAAAAGTTTTGTAAAGAGAAGAATGTCTTCACGTCTTTCCCGCAATGCGGGAATTGTAATCTCCATGACCTTGAGACGATAGTAGAGATCGTCTCGAAAATCCTTATTTTTAACGAGCTCCCCTAAATCTGAATTCGTAGCCGTCAGCACTCTAATATCCACTTTGATATCGGTTATTCCACCAATACGTCTGAATGTTTGAGACTCGATAACTCTAAGAATTTTAGGCTGTAAATTGAGTTTCATACTCGATATTTCGTCTAAAAAGATCGTCCCGCCATTCGCTAATTCAAATAGTCCTTTTTTCATCGTTTTCGCATCTGTAAAAGCCCCTTTCTCGTGACCAAAAAGCTCGCTTTCCAAGAGATTATCCGGAATTGCACTGCAGTTGAGTTTAATAAATGGCTGACTCTCTCGACTGCTGGAGTAATGAATAGCGTTAGCCACGAGTTCTTTCCCCGTTCCACTCTCACCCTGAATCAAGACTGAGGTTCTCGGCGTTTCGGAAATGATTTGAATCAGGTTCCGAACCTCTTTCATTGCTTCACTCTCTCCGTATAATGTATCATCGGGATACTTACTCTCATGACCCCGTTTCAGTCGGGCGACTTCCCTTTTCAGTTGGTGGGTCTCAAGGGCCTTTTTAACCACTAATTTCAACTCATCCAATTCAAAAGGTTTCATTAAATAATCATACGCGCCTTTTTTCATAGCCTCAATTGCTGGTTTTGCATCGGTCAGAGCCGTCATCATGAGAACGAGAATATCAGAATCCGTATCTTTGATCTGCTTCAGCACATCGATACCATTCATTTTAGGAAGTTTTAAATCCAAAAGTATCAGGTCTACTATCTCCTTTCTGAAAATCGCAATACCCTCTTCCCCCGAGTTGGCCGTAAATACATCGTAACCTTCTTTTTTAAGCACCTTGGAAAGCGTGAAAGTGAGATCTTCATTGTCTTCAACAATCAATATCTTAACATTCTCCATTCTTATTCTCCTATGGGCAGGGTGATCGTAAACGTCGTTCCCTGTCCAATTTGACTATCTACACGAATGTCACCACCGTGTTCCTGGACAATTCTGTAGACTATGGAAAGTCCCAATCCCAAACCATTGGGTTTGGTTGTATAAAAAGGATCAAAAATCGTTTCCAATTTCTTAGAATCAATTCCCTCGCCCGTATCAGCACATTTTACTTCTACAAACGATTCTTGTCCTTTGACATGCCCTATACTCCTCTTTGGAACCAATCCGGATTCTAGATTCGAACCTTTTCTCGCGGTAAATTTAAATTGCCCGCCATTCGGCATAGCATCCACAGAATTCAGGATCAGATTAAGAAAGACCTGTTGAATTTGCTGGGAATCGACCATAACCTGTGGAATACCGTCTTCAAAGTCTTCCGAATAGGTGATTCCACAATTCGACAACTTCTTGGAAACCAGATTGGACACCTCCCGAGCAATCTCGGATAGTTTGTGGCTCTTACGATCAGGAGGTTTGGGACGGGCAAATGCAAAAAAAGTTTTTAAAAGATCGTCCAATCTATTCACTTGACGGACGATTCTTGTCAGATATTCCTGCCTGGAATCTTCTTCATCGAATTCTTCCTCACACGCCTGTGCCATTGTCTTTATTCCGGCTAAGGGATTTTTTAGCTCATGAGCAATACCCGAAGCCAGTACTCCCAAAGAAGCCAACCGATCCATACGAATGACTTCAGACTGCATCTGCTTGAGTTCCGAGATATCTCGAAATGAAACGATGGTACCCACTTTTTTACCTTTATTATCGATTCGATCTGTTGCAGTAAATCCGATGGCAATTTTCTTTCCGGTCTTCACGGTGAGTTCAGTTTCACGGCTATAGGGTAAAGTTCCAGGTAGCGGTGGATTCGATAAAAGATAATCCACTTCGTCGGGTTTTAGCACTGTTTTGATCTGTTTTCCGACAACTTTCACTGACTTCCAACCTAAGATTTTTTCTGCACCCGCATTCAGAGAAGTGATTTTACCTTCTAAATCGGTCGTAAGCAGGCCTGCTTCCATGCTCTGTATAATACTCTCATTAAAATTTTTCAGATCGAGAATTTCACTCTCCATCTTCTTTTTTTCGGTTACATCTCTGGCTATTCCGATAGATCCAACAATCGATCCCCTCTCGAGGTGGGGTGTAATATTGAATGAGAGAACGGTTGGTTCAGATGAGTTGCCTAAAATCTTCGTTTCAAAAATTCGAGCCCGTCCCTGATGGGCCATCTGATAGTGTTCCAACGCAATTTTTCTATCTGAAGGATCGATTAGAGAGAGAAATGATTGTCCCAGCCATTCATCTTTTTCCCAACCAGTTAGAGGAGAAAAGCGGTTGTTTAAATAGACAAACTTACCTTCATCATCTAAGAAAAAGATAAAATCATTGGCGTTTTCCAATAAATCCCGATAGCGATACTCTGATCGTTTCACCTCTTGACGCAAATCCTGATCTTTTAGAATGATTTGATGCGCCATGAGAAAATTATCCAAAACATTTCGTAATTCGTGGGGACCAAATGGCTTGGCATACCATCCTCTCAATCCAAAGTTGAAGAGTTCCTGGCTGTATCGGTCTCTCGATTTCTTATCGGAAAAAAGGAAAAATGGGATGTGTCGAAATTTATTGAAGGCAAAATCTTTCATAAATGCATTAAAAATTGTCAAACCATTTAGATCCTCAGTGTCGTATTCTGAAATGATTAAACACGGTTTAATCTTGGGAATAGCCTTCAATCCCTCTCGTCCCGAGGCGAATCTTACGATATGAAATTCGATATCTGGAAATGTATCATGCAACAAAACCTCGGTCTCGGGATCAGGGTCAATTAGAAGTATCGACTTGCCTTTTAGGAATTGTTTCATTACTATAAGTTGAACTATTTTACTATGCAAAACTATATGGTGAATTTTCAGATCGAGATTTCAACTACTTCTCAGTCCGGGGTATTGAAAAACTAAAGATAGATCCGATCCCCAGACGACTATTTACAGTAATTGTACCTCCATGTTTCTCAACAATCTCTTTTGCAAGGGTAAGTCCCAGACCTGAACCTTCCACCTCTTCAGTTCCCTCACTAGCTGCGACTCGATAGAACTTGTCAAAAATACGACCAATGGCTTCACTGGGGATACCATATCCATTATCTATTACGCTAATAACAATTTCTTTTTCATTTACTTTTGCTTCGATTCCGACCTTGGAATGATTTGGACTATATTTGACAGCATTGCTGAACAGGTTTAACAAAACCTGTTCAATCATATCCGGATCTCCGAAAGCCAGGGGAAGCCTTCTGGGCATTTCGGTAATCACTTTAATTTCCTTCACCTCTGCCTGTCCTTTATAAACAGCCGCTATTTTGTCTACCACTTGACGCAGATCAAATGGAATCATATGGATCTCAGTGCGTCCGGCCTCTAGACGGGAAAGATCTAAAAACTTATTGATCAGATCCGTCAGACGAGTCGATTCTGTAAGAATGACCTGTGCATATTCCTTCGCTTGTGGGTCGTTGAGCTCCGAATCCAAGAGGAGTTCACTAAATCCATAGATGGAAGTCAGGGGGGATTTTAACTCATGGGCTACCATCGAAACGAGCTCGGTTTTAATTCGATCGGCTTCTTTTTCTTTTGTCACGTCCCGTATGACCGTCACAACACCAATCAGTTTATCTTCAGGATTATGAACACGGGCAGCATGTGCCTGAAATATCTTTTTCTCCTTTGTCGATATGAGATCGATGCTCAATTCCGCCGAACTGTGAGGGCGGCCATCTTTGACCTCTTGGAGTAACGATATCAACGGCTGATTTTTTATACATTGCCGAATGGGCTTTCTCGTTACATTTTTTTCATTAAGTCCAAACCATTTTTCAGCGACTGAATTTATGACTAAGATACGGTCCTGGGGGTCTGTGACCACCACTCCATCGGCAATGTGCTGAAGAATTGTTTCTGTCTTGTTTTTTTCGTTGATAATTTCACTGACGTCCATTTTTTGAAGACGATCCATCTCTTCGGCCATATAATTGAATAGCTTGACCAACCGATTCATCGTCTTATTCTTCTGAACAGGAAGTCGCAGATTAAAATTTCCGCGGGCCATTTCTGTTGCTGCCGTTATAAGCTTCTTTTGTGGATGATCGATCCACCTGGATAGAATAACAGCGGATAAGGTAATGACGATACAGCCTATTATCAGTATGACTATTAAATAATCAAATGGGTTGGCCGGCTTTTGGGAAATCTGGGCTGCTTGCTTTGTGAAAAGGACGTTCCACGGAATATTGGGTAAAGGAACACAGGTCAGTATTTGATCCTCTTCCCAAATGATTTCCTCAGAATCAGGGACCCGAAGGGGCATTGGTTTTCCCCTTTCCGTCGAAAACAAAAGATTACCGGAGGAATTTAAAATGTCCAACGCCTCTCCTTCTTGAACGATTTCCTTCAGAGTATCGTCGATACTTTTGAGGCCAATTTTAATTTCAAGGGCTTCAATTCTGCTTGCATCTCCCAGGGGAATTCCGATTGAAAGGATCGGATATCCCATGAAGTTATCCGATATTATTTCCCCTATTACGAAAGGCTTTCCGGTTTCTCTTATTGCAATCTTTTTTGAATATATGTATGAAAGAAGAATTCGGCGATCTTCATTGGTCATTCTTCGGACCTGAAGTGCACTCAAGAAATCCGTCTGAATAGTACGACTGGGTGATTCTTGGTTTTTCAACCAGAGAGAAACGGATATGACTGTCTCTCGTTCTGACAGCCACTCTACCAATAGTCTATTCAAATCAGAAACATTGGATTCAAGAGGCTCCACCAATTCTAGTAATTGATCGACATACCGGGTTACAAGTCTGTCTTCTATCATTTTTGTTATTTGTTGTACCCGATTTCGGATCATTCCGTCCGTGGCCGATCGATTGTTTCTATTCGAATTTTGTTCCCTGACGATCCAGAGGAATGTGACAAACAGAACAAGATGGATAAATAATACAGCAAAGGCTTTCCAAAAAGTCATTTGCTTGAAAGGTGATTGTGTTTTTTTTAAAGCCAAAAATAATCTCTAAATCAATATTGTACGATTTCGTCCCTTCTTTTTTGCTTTATAAAGGGCCTCGTCTGAAAGACGAATAAACGCTTCTTCATCTTTAGTATCCTGGGGATAGGATGCCACTCCCACACTCATGGTCACTCGTCCCTTTGGAAGTTTTTTCTCCATTGGAAAAGGAGATCGTTCCACCAAACGACGGAGTTTTTCAGCTACGATTTTCGCTGATTTCTTATCTGTTCCGGGCAAGATAAGGGCAAACTCTTCTCCCCCATAACGGGTAAGGCAGTCCACATCCCGAATATTTTCAAATAGGAGCTTTGCAAAACGTTTGAGTACGCGATCTCCATTTAGGTGTCCAAATTGGTCGTTGTATACCTTGAAATGATCGATATCCATCATCAACAGGGTAACTGGAAGATCGAATCGGTCGGATCTCGATATTTCCAAATGGAGTTGCCGACGAAAGGCGCGATAGTTAAAAAGACCCGTCAATCCATCGGTAACAGCCAATCGCCTGAGTTTCGCTTTTGTCTTCTCCAATTCCTCAATCTTCTGTTCCAATGTATCGTTTAATGCTTTGATTCTGAGGAGCGATTTAATTCGGGTTAGGAGTTCCACACGATTGAACGGTTTACTGATAAAATCGTCGGCTCCAACTTCAATACCCTGAATCCTCTCTTGATCACCCCGAAGTGCAGTCACCATGATGATAGGAATAAAACTTGTACGAATTGAATGTTTTAGCTTACGACAAACATCGTAGCCATCGATGCCAGGTAAAATGATGTCTAAAATAATGACACTCGGCGGTTGTTCGGCGATAATTTTCAAAGCTTCTTCCCCACTTCCTGCCATCTTTACTGAATATCCCACAGAACTTAGATACGTTTTTAAAAGTAAACGGCTGTTCGTTTCATCTTCGACAACTAAGATGAAATCCTGAGTTTTCGATATCGTTACTAAATCCTTTGTCCGAACAGTATTCATTCTTTATATTCAATCTCCATTGGTATATTTCACATCGAGATTTCTCGCTGCAAGTCCCTCGTCGAGTCTTGAAACCGGTGTAGAAGATGGTGCCTGCTGCAAGACTTCCGGATTTTCTTCAACTTCCCGGGCGATGGCAATCATTGTTTCAGTAAAAGCATCCAGGGTCTCTTTGGATTCCGTTTCAGTAGGTTCGATCATCAATGCTTCGTGCACAATGAGAGGAAAATAAACAGTCGGTGCATGGAAACCATAATCCAGAAGGCGTTTGGCAATATCCAAAGTTTTGGCCCCTCTTGCCTTCTGCCAATCTCCTGAAAGAACAAATTCATGCATGGCATGTTGTTTGTGGGGTAAGAGATAATATTTTTCCAATTTCCGCATCAGATAATTGGCATTCAGAATAGCGTTTTCACTTACCTCCCGAAGTCCTCGAGCACCCAGCATACGAATATAGGTATAGGCCTTGACCATGACGCCAAAGTTACCATAAAATCCCTGGATTTTCCCGATAGATTTCGGTCGGTCCTCATCGAGGATGAATCGTTCGCCTTTTCGAATGACTATTGGAATGGGTAAATAATCTTTTAAACGCAATTTTACACCAACCGGTCCTGAGCCGGGTCCACCACCTCCATGGGGGGTCGAGAAAGTCTTATGAAGGTTAAAATGAACAATATCGAAACCGATATCCCCTGGTTTGACGATACCCATCAGTGCATTCAAGTTGGCTCCGTCCATGTACAATAATGCACCTGCATCGTGAACGAGTTCGGCAATCTCCATGACCTGAGACTCGAAAAGCCCCAGTGTATTGGGATTCGTTAACATGAATGCTGCCACATCTCCGTCCATATGGGCTTTAAGATCTTCTATATTGACGAGTCCTTCAGGAGTTGATTTTACCTGTACCGTGTTGTATCCTGAAATAGTCGCGCTGGCCGGATTGGTACCATGAGCAGAATCCGGCATGACGACCTTTTTACGAGGATTTCCCTGATTCTCGTGGTAGGCTCTTATAATTTTAATGCCTGTCATCTCACCATGAGCCCCTGCAGCTGGCTGAAGTGTGATATCGTCCAATCCCGAAATGGCACAGAGGTATTCACCCAATTCTCCCATGAGTTGAAGACCACCAATAACCTCATCTTCTTCCTGAAATGGATGGATTGCGGTGAATCCTTCCAGCCTGGATAGATCTTCATTGATCTTCGGATTGTATTTCATCGTACAGGAACCCAAGGGATAGAATCCCTTATCTACATGGTGATTGAGAATCGATAAGTGTATGAAATGACGCACGACATCTAGCTCACTCAATTCGGGTAATCTGAGAAGTGTTTTTCGCTGAAATTTCTTAGGAATCAGTTCGTCCATTGGAATAACTGGTACATCCATTGGTGGAAGTGAATAACCTTGACGGCCGGTTGAGTTTAATTCAAAAAGAAGCTGTTCGGACATGCATACCTCCAAATCTCAAGAATTGTTTATTTTTACAATACCACGGGATGGCCTATCCTTTTTATTAAACTTACAAAGTTACAATTTTCCTTTGAATTGTCAAGACTTTTTTATTCACCCCCTAGACATTTACAATCAATCTTTAAATTAATGATAAATTGGCTAATTTTCAACCACTTTTTCAGAGAATTGAAATTATAATATATATCTTCAGTGTCATGATCTAATTACAAACCAAGTTTTCGGTGCTTTTTAATGAATTGAAAAAAAAGTCTTTTAATTCATCAGGATTTTTTTTAAATTCTTCCCCAATCATATCTTATCAAACTGAGAGGATATTTATGCCGAAAATCGAAATCGACGGTCGTGAATTTGAAGTTGACGGAGATGGATTTCTTCAGCAACCCGAAATTTGGAACGAAGAAGTGGCTCGGCTCTTTGCGACGACAGATGGAACCGGTGAACTCACAGAAAAACATTGGGCCGTCATCAAATTTATACGTGAACATTGGGAAAAGAATGATATGGCCCCTATGGTTCGTAAAATCTGTCAACATACCAGCCTTCGACTGCGTGAGATCTACGAACTCTTTCCCATGGGGCCTGCAAAGGGGGCCTGTAAGATCGCCGGACTCCCAAAACCCGATGGCTGTGTATAATGATAGAGGAACCCATGTCTATTCCACATTGGATACTTATTACAGGATTTGGTATTTTTACTTTAGCCGTGTTCTATTTTGTTAGTCAAATCGTGAAAAAGGCGAATACCGATGATCTGTCGCAAGCAAAAGGAACCACACTTCCAGCCGTCATCTACTCTATGACGGCTGCCATGTCACCTTTTAAAAAAGAAACCGCTTATTTGCACAAACCAACATATATTCTGGGAATCATGTATCATATAGGATCATTTTATGCTCTTTTCCTGCTGTCTTTGCATTTTTTCAATATTTCATTACACCCGATTGTGATACGGTTTTCGTATTCCTTATTAACCATTACCAGTTTGTGTGGATTGATTATCCTCATTAAGAGGGTATTCAACCTTAAGCTGAGACACTTATCTACGGCCGATGACTATTTCAGTAATATTTTAGTCACTGTATTCCAGATATTATCGGTCATAACGCTACATAAACAAGAAACATTCTCAATTCTATTTATTGTTTCGGCTCTGCTGTTTCTTTATATGCCTATAGGCAAATTGAAACATGCAATTACATTTGTAATCTCTCGGTTCTATTTAGGATTGTTTTATGGGAAAAGGGGAATATGGCCCCCAAAAAGGTGGAAAGCATGGAAACTGAAAAGTCATTGACAGAAAAACAGAAAAGGGCACTCAGCCGTTTTGCCGATTCTCTGGATGGGCGACTTCTCACACACCTGAATAGTTGTGTTCATTGTGGATTATGTGCAGAATCTTGTCATTACTATTTAAGCACTGGTGATGAACGGTATATCCCTGCCAATAAAGTGGATCAGTTGGTCAGTATTTACAAACGTTACCACACAGGAATTGGACGATTATTTCCGAAATGGATTGGTGCTCGGGATTTGAATGATGAAAGTATACAAGAAATGGTAGATGTACTCTTTGGCGGTTGTACCATGTGTGGCCGTTGTTCTTTACATTGTTCAATTGGACTGGATATCCCATTCCTGGTACGAACCGCTCGTACCATGTTGGTGGAACTGGAATTGGTTTCTCCGGGTCTTCAATCAACAGTCGATGCAGCCTTAACAACCGGAAATAACATGGCCATTCCGCGTGAAGAACTGGTGGATACATTGGAATGGCTGGAAGAAGATCTCCAACTGGAAGTAAATGATAAAGAAGCATCCATTCCTCGGGATCAAAAAGGAAAACGGTTACTCTATACACTGAATCCACGGGAACCCAAATTTTTTCCCCTCTCCATCAGTGCCGTTGCAAAAATATTTTACGCGGTTAAAGAATCCTGGACCCTCTCCACGTATGCTTACGATGTAACAAACTATGCTTACTATTCCGGAGACGATGAAGGGGCAAAAGAAATTACGAAAAGACTGCATGACGAAACCATCCAACTCGGCGCCGATACTCTGGTGCTGGCCGAATGTGGTCACGGATTCCGGGCAATGCGATGGGAGGGTCCCCACTGGATTCAGAAAAGATACCCATTTCCGGTCATCTCGGTGATTGAGCTCCTTGCCGGGTATCTCACGTCCGGTCGGATGAAACTCGATCCCACCAAGAATGAACTACCCATCACATTGCATGATCCCTGTAATTTGGTAAGGGCCGGAGGAGTCATCGAAGAGCAGCGTTTTGTACTAAAGAAGGCCTGTATAAATTTTATTGAAATGATTCCAAATCGAGAAAACAATTACTGCTGTGGAGGCGGCGGTGGACAGCTCTCCATGGGAGAATATCGAGATCGACGTATTGTCAGCGGAAAAGTTAAGGCAGATCAGATACGGAAAACGGGAGCTAAAATTGTAGCCACCCCCTGCCACAATTGCATCGACCAACTCATGGAACTCAATCAAGAATACAAGCTCAATGTAGAAATAAAAACCGTGGCTGAAATTGTGGCCGATGCTCTCGTGATTGAAAATTAAATTGCAAACGGTTCGTTGATGATCCACAGGAATCGATTGAGAATAATTCGATAAATATGCAATCCAAAGCTACATAATCACCAATCTTAAGACCTTCATTGAAACGGCTTATTTTTCTTGTACTAAGCTTTCTTTATCGCGGCGATCTCTCTTACGGCCTCAATCGCCTCATTAATGTGTTCTTCTGTATTAAATGGACCTAAGCTAAAACGCACAGTGCCATGGATTTCTTCGGTTCCGATTTGCCTATGAACGAGGGGAGCACACTGGAGTCCCGTTCTACAGGCGATGTTGTAATCCACATCCAAAAGGGTTCCAACATCACCAGCTTCCCAGCCTCTGACATTAATACTCAAAACGGCATTGTGATTTTCCGTACTCTCTGCGCAGTAGATGACCACACCGTCAATCTCCTGTAGGCCTTTCCGTAATCGTTCCCATAGTTTCATTTCTCTTTCATGGATGTTATCGATGCCTTCCCTACATATCCACTTTTGTCCGGCATTCAGTCCGGCAACGCCAACAACATTCAACGTACCACACTCCATTCGGTAGGGAAATTCTTCGAGGTGAAAAGGATAGGCTGAACGAACACCCGTACCCCCGAATCGAGTACCACGAATGGGTATGTCTTCAGCAACATAGGAACCACCAATTCCAGTGGGACCCATGAGGCACTTATGCCCGGTAAAAGCCAGCAAACCGATATTCATTTTCTGTACGTCGATCCTCTGAGCTCCTGCAGTCTGGCTTACATCTACGGCAAATGGAATGCCGGCTTCACGGCAGATTCTTCCAACTTCGCCAATGGGTTGAACAGTTCCGATGACATTAGATCCATGATTTAAAATGATCAGCTTCGTGTTCTTTTGAATCGCATTTTTTACATCATCGGGATCGATATATCCTTTATCGTTAAACGGTATGTAGGAGACCTCAATAACACCATCATGTTTTAAATGGTAGAGTGGTCTAAGCACCGAATTATGATCTAAGTTACTTGTGATGACATGATCGCCTTTTTCTACCATTCCCTGGATAATCATATTTAACGAATCACTGGCATTATAACTGAAAGTAAGCCTGTTGGGATCGGTCCCATTAAAAAATTCCATCAGCATTTTTCGAGTGCCATGAACGACTTCTTCCGTTTCCAGAGTCGCATCGTATCCTGACCGGCCAGGATTCACTCCGTGTTGTTGGTAGAAGCTGTCCATGAATTCATAGACCTCTTTGGGTTTTGGAAAAGTTGTCGCTGCGTTATCCAGGTAGATTAAATTTTCCATAATTACTCCTTAATTATATAGATTAGGAAACATTGTCTGTTACTTTTAAGACAACCAGGGTGATATCATCCCCTTGTGTTTGATCCCCTGCAAAGTTATTCACATGTTTGATAATGGCCTCTCCTAAAGGCTTGGCTGCAAGGTCGACGTTGTTATGAAAGACTTCCCTGAGGCGATTCTCACCGAATTCCTCTCCGTCTTCGTTTATTGCTTCAGTTACACCATCACTGTAGAAGAGCAAGACATCATCTCTTGCTAGTTGTTTTTTTTCTTCTTTTAAAATCCTGTTGAAAATTTCCCCCTCATTAAGGGCGAGAGCGATACCTGGAGGAGCCCATTGGTGAAGTACATTTTTCTCTTTTTGGAAAAAGAAAATACTTGTATGGCCGGCACGCACCAATGTTAGTGATTTTTCATCTGGCTGGATGAATGCCGCAACTAAGGTGACGAACGATTTTTCTTCGATGTTCTCAAATGCCAGGCTGTTTACTCGGCAGAGCAGGTCTTTTAGGGCTTGGTTGGTCGAAATTAATGCACGAAAAAAAGCCTGTATCTGGGATACATAAAAAGCAGCCGATGTGCCCTTTCCGGAGACATCACCAATAATGAGGCATAATCTACCGTCTGGCATATATAGATAATCGTAGTAATCGCCACCCACTTCCGTAGCTGGAATCGAACATCCATATATATCAAAACCAGATAGAGTTGGTTCTTTCTGAGGTAAGGAATTCAACTGAATTTGCCGAGCAATTTCCAGTTCATGTTTCATTCTTTCCTGTTCTGTTAAGGCACGATGCAGTCTCCCATTCTCCAGCGCAACAGTCACCTGATCTGCCAAAGTTGCCAGAAGATCCAAATCTTCTGTGGAATAAGGAATTTCGGAAAGTTTTTCTCCAAGTATCAAAAATCCTAATAATTTATTCTGGAGAAGAAGGGGGACCGCCAGAACCCCGACAGAGAGTTCTACGGTCATTTGCTTCTGTTCTTCGAGTCTATGTAATTCGGAAAGGAAAATGGGAGTCTTCTCTTCTAATAACATCTGACAGAGGAAACCATCGTCCTTGATTGATAAGACACTTTTCTCCAAATGTGATGGCCATTCTTTAACAACCGTGTAACTCTGATCCACAGGATTTTCCAGAAAAAAATATCCATCACTTATAAGCATTGTTTGACATAGTTTCGCAAGGACAGTTTCCATGAGAATGTCCGGTTTCATGAGGGTATTCAAAGTCCTTGTAAACTGACGGAGCGTGACACGATAATCATAAGCCTCCCGATAAAAAGCCCGATCAACGATGTGCTGGATCCTTCCCCTTACAGGGGCAAAAAGAATGGCCACAAATAGAGTAGAAAAAATAAGAACGACTGTTTCTGTCTGACCACTCACATCCTGTAGAAATCGTCCCATGAATTGTACGACAAGAAAGTAGAAACCCACGACCAGTCCCGTAAGCAAGGTATAAACGAAGCTCTTTTTAACGATGAATTCAATGTCCATTAATCGATGCCGGACAATGGCATAGGCAAAAACGAGAGGGATGAATCCCATGAGTGGAGCACTATAATGACCGAGAGGAAAATGAAGTTCTAACAAAGCGGGTATAATAAGAAGGAAGGGTGGAATAGAGCCCAGGGTAATGCCCCAGCGGAGGATGCGAATTTGATAACGCAATCGGACACCTTTTGCCCTTTTATAAGCGTTACCCAGGCGGTTCAATCCGATAGAGAAATAAAGACCCCATAATCCGATGCCTACGGGTAATATGACCGGCGAAGGATATCCGAATACCAATGCCAGGATAAACCAAATAAGTACCAGAATAGCCGGTGAAATCAGAAGAATGTGAATCCAGATATTCTTCCTCAAAATGGAATGTTCTGTTGGGTACAGGAGAAAAAAGATGAGAAAGAAAACGGGAATCGTCGCAAATGAGAGTGTCCTTAGAATCAAGGCAATGTAATAAAAACTGCCATACAAAAAAGGAATGACATTCAAAGTCCAGAAGAGCATAAAGCTCAAGAATAATAAAAAAAGGACACGACTCTTACGATCATCGGGACGCATCCAACCAATCCATAACCCAACGATAAGATAAATAAATCCGACACAACACATGGTTAAGTAGATTGGATCAAATCCACCCCGTACGATTCCTACCTGAATTTCTAAAAGCTCATCACCCCTCAATATCAGGTAACCAACAGATTCCCCGACCTTCTGATGACTCAATATCATTTGCGCTCGCAGACTCGTCACCGCATTTTCACCTGCAATTCTCAAGAGAAGATCATTTTGCCTTAAACCGGCTCTCGCCGCTGTCCCTCCAGTTTTCACAGAGACAATATGTACACCACTGTCAGTATCAACCCAACTACACTCATCATTTGGTCTCGATGCTACACGACACATGTTGTATATGCCTATACCAAGGGAAACAAATGCAGTAACTATGAACAGCATTCGAAAAAGGATGGAATTTTTGGTATCATGCTTAACCATTGGGTCATCCTTCAATCCAGACATTTTCCTTACCGAGGACAAGGCGAAGATTATGTAAGAGCTCCGATGTCGGATTGACTAAGTATTTTTTTGAGCGGAGCAGAAATTCATCGCCTCCTTCAGTCTTTAAATTCACATAAAGACGACACTTCCCGGGATATTGCTGTAAGAGTATTCTAACACGGTCAATTTCACCATCGTTTATTTTCGATATCTTAATATTCAAGGAGAGACCTTTTGACAAGTTCTCTCGAGCATTTTCCAGGGCGGATATTTCAGAAGCGACGAGGGAAATATCCTCATTTTCACTTCTGCGATCCACCTTACCAGAAACAACTACCATACTATCTTCATGGATTAAATCTTGGAATTTTTCATAGATGGATGAAAAAGTAATCACTCGAACGGAACCCGTAAAATCTTCAATTGTAAAGAACGCCATTTGTTTATCTTTACGATCGAATCGTGTCTTCATTTCTGTGATGACTCCACAGATACGGGCATTGTGTCCTGACGTCATTTCGGTCAACCTGACAATGTGAGGATTTGAAAACGCGTTGACTTCATCTTCATATTTCAGTAGAGGATGTCCTGAAATGTACAATCCCAGGAGTTCTTTTTCTCTACGCAGGATTTCTGTCTGCGGCCATGGTTCGATTTGAGGAAGTTCAGGGAAAAGAGTTGTTTCGGAATCGTCATCTCCTCCGAAAATCGAGGTCTGTCCCCGATTAATATTCTGCTGTGCAATTTGTGCGAAGTTTATGGCTTTAGTCAACACAGCCATTTTTTGTGCTCTATTTCCTTCTAGAGAATCAAGCGCACCAACTTGAATAAGACTCTCGATCACCTTTTTATTGACAATTCGCAGATTGATATTCTGGCAAAAATCATAAATCGCTTTATATTGGCCCACTCGATCTCTTCCTTCAACAATGGATTGAATGGCCCCCCTACCCACGTTCTTTACGGCTCCCAAACCGATTCGAATACACTTCTCGCTAACGACGAAATCGGCATGACTGTTATTGACATCAGGAGGAAGAACATCTATTCCCATACGTCGACATTCCTCGATTAACGTCACTATCCGGTCTGTATTCCCCATTTCACTGGTCAGATTTGCCGCCATGAATTCGAGAGGATGATGGGCCTTTAAATAGGCCGTTTGATAGGCAACGATGGAATAACATGCCGCGTGGGATTTATTGAAACCATAGCCGGCAAACTTAATAATCAAATCGAAAATGTTATTGGCCTTATCTTCCGGCACACCCTTTTTTCTGGCACCATCGACGAAAAATATTTTCTGCTCCTGCATCAGAGCCGAATCTTTTTTCCCCATGGCTCGTCGCAGGAGATCGGCCTTCCCCAACTTAAATCCGCCTAATTCACTGGCAATCTTCATCACCTGCTCCTGGTATACGATGATTCCATGGGTTTCTTTCAATATCGGTTCCATCAGGGGGTGAAGGTATTCTACATCTATTCGTCCGTGTTTTCTGGCAATGAAATCATCGATCATTTCCATGGGGCCCGGCCTATAAAGGGCGTTCATAGCCGTTAGATCTTCGATACTCTCTGGCTGGAGCTTCTTCAAATAATCGCGCATTCCACTGCTTTCAAACTGGAAAATACCCACCGTCTCACCATCTGCAAAGATACGATATGTTTCAGGATCATCTAATGGAATAGAATCGATATCGATGTTCAAGCCCCTTTCACTGAGGGCATGGAGTGTGTGATTGATAACGGTAAGTGTACGAAGCCCCAAAAAATCCATTTTCAATAAACCAATAGACTCAACAGATTTCATATCGTATTGTGTCGTCACATCCCCCTGTGATGACTTGAATATAGGAACATATTGAGTTAATTCACCCGGAGCAATCACTACGCCGGCAGCATGGGTCGAGGCGTGCCGAGAAAGGCCTTCCAATACCAATGAATATTCCAACAACGCTCTGTTTGAATCATTTTGTTGTATGATTTCTCGAAACTTCGGATTTTTTTGCTTCGTTTCCTCTAAATTGCTTTGAAATGGAATCATCTTTGCGATCTGGTCGACTTCTCCATATGAGATTTTCAATACCCGTCCTACATCCCTAACGACTGCCCGGGCGTTCATATGTCCAAAAGTAATGATCTGAGTGACATTCTCATCACCATATTTTCTCTTAACATAGTCAATAATCTCATCACGCCGTTCATAACAGAAATCGATGTCAATATCTGGCATAGAAACGCGTTCCGGATTGAGAAAACGTTCAAAGAGAAGGTCGTATTTAAGAGGATCGACATTGGTGATCCCGAGAGCATACGATACAAGACTACCAGCTGCCGAACCTCTTCCAGGGCCGACAGGAATTCCCTGACTTCGTGCGTAATTGACAAAATCGGCCACGATAAGAAAATACCCCGCATATCCCATTCGCTCGATTATGGAGAGTTCGTATGTCAGTCTATCCTCAATATCCTTTGTGATTTCTTTATACTGATTCTTCACTCCATCCCGAGCCTTGATTTCCAAATACTTGTCTAATGAATACAACCCTTCACTTTCCGGAATCGTGAAATGAGGCAGATGCAATTTTTCAAAATCGAGTACGACATGGCACTTTTCTGCAATTTCAAGGCTCGTTTTGAGTACTTCAGGCATACCTTTAAAGAGTTCTGCCATTTCTTCGGCGGATTTAAAATAAATTTGATCAGTCGAAAAACGTAATCGGTTCGGATCATCCCTTTCTCTGTTCGTCTGTATACATAAGAGTATATCATGGGCTTCTGCATGATCCTTTCTTAAATAATGAGTATCGTTGCTTGCCACAACTGGAATCCCTAATTCTCGAGAAAGGGTCATGAGACCTTTCATGGCAATTTCTTCTTCGGGTATGCCATGATTTTGAACTTCTAAGTAAAAGTTATCATTGAAAATATCCTTAAAGAATATAGCTAATTTTTTTGCTCCTTCATAATCTCCGTGAATTATTTTATAGGGTATCTCCCCTTTGATGCAACTCGACAAAATGATAAGACCATCGGAATATTTTTCTAACACTTCTTTATCGATCCTGGGCTTGTAGTAAAATCCTTCCAAGAATCCAATTGAACTCAATTTCATTAGATTTTTATAACCGTCGATATTTCTGGCTAACAGGATCAGATGGTAAGCGGACTCTTTTCCTCCTTTTCCTCCAACTTTATCAAATCTCGAATTTGGTGCCACATAGGCTTCCATACCGATGATAGGTTTCAAACCCGCTTTTAATACTTTTTTGTAAAATGGAATGACGCCGAACATATTTCCATGATCGGTAATGGCCAAGGCATTCATATTGAAACGCTTCGCCGTTTTAACCAGATCTTCAATTCGGCACGCACCGTCCAAAAGGCTATAATGTGTATGATTATGCAGATGAATAAACGAAGACATTGGCTCTCACTTAAATTGATTAAGATTTTAACATTTTATAAAATGGTCCATTTTGTATGAATGATTCACTGGATATTCGCATTTAGCAAAATCAATCTTTACTGTTTACCGAACTGAGATACATAAAAATACCACCACAAATGGCAACATTCAGTGATTCTGATTTTTCTCTTGAAATGGATAATTTAACCTGGAAATCGGATAGTTTCAGTATCCTTTCTGACAGGCCGGATGCTTCGTTACCAAGGGCTAACATGATTCTCTTATTGTTATAAATCTGCGATAAGTTATCGCACCCATCGAGATCGGCAGCGATTAATAAATATTCCTGCTCTTTTAATGCCTTAATGAGCTCGATATATCGAAAAGTTCTCCTGATCCAAATTGAAAATATTGTACCTGCGTTCGCCTGAATACATTTTGGCGATAAAGGATCGGCACAATTTTCTGTCATAATGATGCCGGAAAAATTGAATGCGGCAGCAGTTCGAATTAGGGTTCCCATATTTCCGGGATCCTGTATATCTTCAAGCAACAGTATTTTCTTCCCGATTTGTTCTGGCAATTGATCGGAGTATATCTCTAAGGGTAAATGGACGATAGCCAGAATCCCCTGGGGCGATTTCATTTGAGAGATGGAACGAAATTGATTCTCAGTAAAGATCCGAAGGGGGAAATGGTTATGCAACGAAGTTAATTTTTTAGTCATAATGATTTCACGTACTCTATCCGGATGATTTTTCAGGATATGTTCAACTGCCTTTTCCCCTTCCACAATAAACGCTTCTGCAGCGATTCGTCCCTTTTTTGAAGCGAGGGATCTGTACCATTTTAAAGGTTTTAGACGAATTAAGCCCCTCGTTTTTTTTATGAGTCAAATGAGAGCATACAAACCAGTCTATCAAATTCGAAGAGAACTGTCACGAAACTCAGGTCACGAGTTCTTCCTGATCTCTCCATATTTCAGCGCCCAGGCTCTTCATCTTTTTTTCGATACTTTCGTATCCCCTGTCGATATGGTATACCCGCGAAATATCTGTACGGCCCTGGGCAACCAGACCAGCCAGGATGAGGGATGCACTGGCCCGCAGATCTGTGGACATGACATGCGCACCGGAAAGATGAGCCACACCCTTGATAATCGCAACATTCCCATCGAGAGTGATATCCGCTCCCAATCGCTGAAGTTCCGCCACATGGGTGAAACGATCAAAAAAAATTGTATCCATGACTATAGAAGATCCCTTGGCTACACTCATCAATGCCATCCATTGTGCCTGCATATCGGTAGGAAAACCTGGGTAAACGGCAGTAGACACATTCAGGGGGCTTATTCTACCATTTGATTCAATATGAATCCAATCTTCTCCTTCTTCGATGATAGCCCCGCAATCCCGTAATTTATGAATGACTGCAACAAGATGCGAGGAACATGTTCCTTCCAATCGCACATTTCCGCCTACAATATGGGTTGCAGTCAGGAAAGTACCGGCCTCGATTCGATCGGGTATTATTTTATACTCGGCTGGATGGAGATTATCCACACCTTCAATTTCCAAGTGTCCCGTTCCAATTCCATGTATATTCGCTCCCATTTTCTGTAAGAACTGACATAGAGTAACAATTTCCGGCTCTTTAGCGGCATTGTCAATCGTTGTCGTTCCCCTGGCCAGAACTGCAGCCATGAGAATGTTACCTGTGGCTCCAACACTGGGAATATCCAAGGAGATATGGGTTCCCTTTAACCTTTTCGCCTTCGCAATAATATAACCTTGGTCAATTTCGACATATGCACCTAACTTACGTAGACTTGTGATATGCAAATTAATTGGTCTTGGCCCCCAGGCACATCCCCCGGGCAGAGAGACTCTTCCATAACCGAAGCGGCCGACTAATGGTCCCAGTACGTAGATTGAGGCGCGCATCGTTTTCACCAAATCATAGGGTGCTTCGAAAACGGAACATCCTGTCGTATCTATGGTTAAACAGTGTTCATCTATGTTGACCTCGGCACCGATACTCTGCAATAGATGTGACATGGTCTTGACATCTCTCAGCATAGGAACATTCTTAATTCGATAAGCGCCCTCTGCTAATAGAGTAGCCGTCATGATAGGAAGGACGGCATTTTTCGACCCACTGATTTGAATCGTCCCTTTCAAATCGTGTCCACCGATGACAACGATTTTATCCATTATAAACATGAATAGGATTTCCGTGAAATATACAGTTCAATCGTCCATGGGCGAATGATATTTACCCATGAAACCGAAAATGAAACATCCGAGAAATATCATTCAAACATGGTCCAGAAAAGTTAGCTAAGCGCCTAATAATTCTCGAGCACTCTGTATTGCGGATTCTGAGATTTCTTCACCACCAATGAGTTTGGCAATCTCTACTACTTTTTCTTCAGTTTTGAGAGGACGAATCGTTGTTTGAGAACGGTTCGCCTTCACCTTTTTCTCAACACAGAAATGCAATTCACCCATGGAAGCAATTTGTGGTAAGTGTGTAATGCAAATGACCTGATGTTTCTTGGCCACCTCTCTGAGATTTTTACCAACCACATGGGCGATTCGTCCTGATATACCGGTATCGATCTCGTCAAAAACCAGTACAGGAATCTCGTCGGCTTCGGCAAGAACCGCTTTCAAGGCTAGCATAATTCGAGAGATTTCACCTCCAGAGGCGATTCTGGATAAGGATTTCGGATATTCACCGGGATTAAGGGATATGAGAAATTCGGCCGAATCGATACCTCGATAGGATACACCGTAATGCCTGGATTCGATTTGAACTGGACCCTGGGACTCCTCTTTCTGCTTAAGCACAACGTCAAACATACTATTTTTCAAACCCAGTTCTTCCATGACCTTAATCGTTTTATCAGTTAATTCTGATATTGTTTTTTTCCTTAATTCTGAGACATTTCTGCAGAGATTGGAGAGCTTTTCTTGCTCCTCTTCCAACTCATTGGCGATTTCTTCAATTTCATCCCCCATGGTTTCAATTTTGACCAGTTCATCCCTTGTTCTTTCTCTGAATTGGTTAACCTGTTCTATCGAACCACCATACTTCTTCTTCAATCTGCTGAAAAGGCCGAGGCGCTCTCTCACTTCCTCCATTCTTTGAGGATCGAACTCCACTCTGGATACATATGCCTGAAAAGAATTCGCAATTTCTTCTGCGGTAATACGTGCCGATTCACAATCTTTCATCCACTTTTCAAAAACAGTATCAACGCCAGATAGTCTGGCAAGGTCAGTTTCCACAGCAGAGAGCTTCTCTGAAACGGATCCCTCTCCATCGTAAAGCAAGTCACTGATTATTCGAGAGGTCTGTAAAAGTCGCTCACTATTTTGAAGTGTCCTCTCCTCTAACTCCAGAGACTCTTCTTCCCCTTCTCTGGGATTGGCTTTATCAATTTCTTTTAGTTGGAATTCAAGAAGTTCCCGTTTATCCTGCAGGCGAGACTCCTTCTCTCTATGATTCTCTAATTTCGTAGTCAATGATTTAAACCGTTTATAAGACTCCTTCAAGTGTTGGAGTAATCCGGAATCAACACCAAAATTATCTAAGTAATCCAAATGGTGCTGCACATTGAGAAGTGTTTGATGGGCATGTTGCCCATGAAGGTCGATGAGAAGGTCTCCAATGGTAGACAGGAGAGTGTTGGGAATAGGAGAATCGTTGGCAAATGCACGACTTCTCCCGGTTTCATGCACTTCGCGCCTCAAGAGAAGCCCATCCGGTGTCAAATCGATCTTGTCCTTTAATGCAGTATCCCATCTGGAAGAAGATGGGACGTTAAAAAGTCCTTCTACTACAGCGACTTTTGCACCTTGACGAATAACGTCGGTATTTGTCCTTTCCCCGAGAAGCAAACTCAGGGCACCGATGATAATTGACTTTCCGGTTCCGGTTTCCCCAGTTAAAATATTCAGACCTGGACCTAAGTTGACGCTCAATTCATCTATGAGCGCATAGTCCTTGATATATAGTTTTTTAAGCATAGATGTAATTTTTCATCATCGAACAACCGCTACTTTACCCACACTACTATCCCCTTCTTCCGTCGATGCTACGATGAGATAAATACCTCCGGAGACAGGCTCACCCTCTTGATTCTTCCCATCCCAGAGAAGACGCCTTCCTTTTACTTCATCTTGTGAAAATCGACGAACGAGAAATCCACTAGACGAAAATACATGTACAGATACATCTTTCGCCAACTCGTCTATGACCAGAGTGTTATGTTCCTTCGGAATAAATGGATTCGGATAAATGAAAAGTTCTCTCAATTCGGATAGAGGATCTGAAAACGGCGTTTCCAAGGCGGAAAGCCCGTTACTCGTCCCGATAAAAAGGATTCCGGAGTTAGAGTCCATCATTAACGTATTCACTTTGTTGTTTACCAGACCACTGTTTTCCTCGGTGAATATTGTATATTCATACGTCTCTTCGGAAAACATACCTAATCCGTCACTCATTCCTATCCAGATATTATTGGCGCCATCTGCTACGAGCGCTGTAATGTTCTCAGATGGCAAACCATACCTCCGACTCAACGTTTCGAGAAAATAGTAATGCAGTCCCTCTGGCGTTCCGATCCAGACACCACCTTCTCTATCCACTGCCAAGGCAGAAATCTCGTTCGTTTCGAGGCCATCATTGATGGTAAGTCGTCCAACGGGCAAATCATCGGTTTTATCTGAAGGGGTGCCGTTGTCGTCCACGATAAAAATTCCGTCGAAATCAGTACCGATCCATTTCCGACCTTCCAGATCCACAGAGATCACCCTCACGAATGTCGAAGTAATATGATCGGCTAAGCCATAATAAATCCACTCAGAGTCCGGTGTCACGGCAACCAAAGGGAGGTTAGTCAGGGAACGATAGTTTAATATCCAGACCGTTCCATGGGAATCAACCGCCATATCAGGAACAACAGCATAATTAGGATCCTCCGAAACACCGGCAAGATAGCCGTTTTCAGCATTATAGAGGTGAATAGAACTATCCGCTTTTATGGAGACAAGACCATGCCCCCAACTGCCGAACCATTTATTGTTACTTTGATCTACAACCGTTGAAACAAAATAATTTGATCGAAGACCTGGTATTGTTTTTGAATCATAGGTGGTCCAGTTCATTGCGTCATATCGAAAAAAACCTTTATCACGAGAGCAACACCATAAAACACCGTCATTATCCACGCTCAAATCGGTAATAAGATTGCTGGAAAGAGTGTTAGGAACATGGTTATCCCATGTTTGCGTCGCTTCAATATAAACGCAAAGCCCTTTTTCGGTACCTCCCCAAAGTGATGAGAAAGATGATGTTAAGGATTTGACCGTATATGGACAGGCCTCCAAATAATGCCATTGTTCCCCACTGAGAAAAAAGACACCTGTATTCGCAGCAACATACAATTGATTGTTATGTATCGTAAGGTCGTATACATTCGATCCATTTCTGAGGTGCCATTCCTGCCCATCCCATTCGGCGATTCCTTTTGAAGTCCCTGCATACACGTTTTCATCTATGAAGGCCAAAGATGTCACAATCTTATCGGGAAGTCCCTGGACTCCTGTGGACTGTATCCAACTCGATGGATCCAATAGGTTACGATTTTCCAGCCATGAATAGGCGACACCCTCATTCGTTGCGACCCAGATTTCATTGCCAGACAGAAGAACATCATTCACAGGAATATCTGTGAGGTAGTTTCCTTCCTGGGATCGAAAGCCCAGATTATGATAGGTCTCTTTAACCTCCGCACGGGAGATAAGATAAAGACTCACACCTATATCCAATCCCACGAAGAGTGTATCTCCCATTATGGCAAAACAAGTCACCTCATTCCTCTGATAATCATCAATAAGGGTCCATTGGGATGTTTCCGGATCATACAACTGAAGGTGTCCACTGTCAAATCCAATCCAAATTCGACCATTTATATCTGTATGGATTGCTGTCACATTGTTTGAAGCCAAACCCTCGGTGTTCGTCCAGCTTGAAAAACGGTTCGTCAGAGGATCAAATGCCAAAAGTCCCCCCTCTGTACCGCACCACACATGGGAATGACCACCACTCAGGTGAGTAATATGGAACATCGATGTAAATGTTCTCCACTCCCATGCTGATCCCAGGGCATGGGTCGAACCTCTGAAATTGAGCAAGAGTATGATGATTAAGAACAGTCGTTTCAAATCGTCAATCTTCCAACAAGATCTGCCATTTCGATACCACTGAGGGCTGCTTGCCACCCTTTATTTCCATGCTTTGTACCAGCACGTTCCACAGCTTCTTCAATCGTGTCACAAGTGAGTACACCGTAAATCACGGGAATACCCGTCTGAAGACCTACTTGGGCGATGCCTTTCGTCACCTCAGAGGCAATATATTCGAAATGTGCGGTCCCTCCCCGAATGACAGCGGCAAGACAGATCACACTATCGTATTGGGCGCTCTGTGCCATTTTGAGAGCAATAATGGGAACCTCGAATGAACCGGGCACCCAGACGACATCGACATCTTTCTCTTTTCCGCCATGACGATGAATGCAATCCAAAGCGCCTTCCAACAGTCGTTTCGTGATAAATTCGTTAAAACGGCTTACAAGGATGCAAAATCGTTTTTCGTCAGCCTTTAATTGTCCCTGAATGGTTTTCCCCATTTTGCCTCCTATTTTATTGTTCGTTCTTTTTTCTTCAGTCTTTATGTAAAATCCAATCCGTGGATATGAGATGTCCTAATTTATCTCTTTTTGTCTCCAGGTAACGGGCGTTTAAAGGATTTGGATGCACTTCCAGGGGGATGCGTTCTACGATTTCCAGACTGTAACCTTTTAGTCCGATCACTTTCTTTGGATTATTGGTCAGTAGCTTCAGTTTCTGCACACCAAGATCGACGAGAATTTGTGCCCCGATGCCATAATCTCGGAGATCGGGAGGGAATCCCAGAGCCTCATTGGCTTCTACAGTATCTTTGCCTTGATCTTGAAGCTGGTAGGCACGTATCTTATTACTCAAACCAATCCCCCTTCCCTCCTGACGCATGTATAGAAATATGCCCCTGCCTTCCTTTGCGATAGCCTCAAGAGCCCTGTCCAGTTGCTCACCGCAATCACAACGCATGGATCCAAATACATCACCCGTAAGACATTCGGAATGAACCCGGACGAGAATGGGCTCTTCGGGTGTAATGTTGCCTTTTACTAAGGCAAGATGATGATGTTCATCAATATCGCTTTCATAGAGATGAAGGATAAACTCTCCGAAACGTGTGGGAAATTTTGTACTAATCACAAGATGCACGAGTTTATCGTGAATACTTCGGTAAGCAATCAGGTCCCGTATCGTTATAATTTTTAAGTCAAAATGGCTGGCCAATGACTCAAGTTTCGGTAGTCGAGCCATGGTTCCATCGTCATCCATGATTTCACAGAGAACACCGGCTGGAGTTAAATCTGCCAGACGAGCCAAATCCACGACAGCTTCTGTATGACCAGCACGACTCAGTACACCCCCTTTCTCAGCTCTTAAAGGAAAGATATGGCCGGGTCTTGCAAGATCTTTGGGTGTCGTGGCAGGATCTAACAATGTCTTTACTGTCTCCGCTCTATCATGAGCGGATATTCCAGTGGTCGTTCGATGTACGGAATCGACAGAAATTGTAAAAGGTGTTCCCATTTTTGATGTGTTCTCTCGTACCATGGGATGCAAATCCAATTGATCTAAGCGTTCACCAGCCATGGAAACACAGATGAGGCCCCGACCGTGCTTTGCCATAAAATTAATCTTATCCGGAGTGATGGTATCTGCCGATGCCACAAAATCACCTTCGTTTTCTCTGTCTTCATCATCAACGACTATGAGAATTTTACCTTCTCGAAAATCCTCTATGGCCTCTTTAATTGAACTGATTTTTGTCATATTTAATATCCCATTGAACGGTACCAATTCTCTCCCATTTTTTCGTTGCGAGTCAAATGTTGAAAAAATTTCTCTGCATATTTACTGAACATATCGACTTCGAGGTTCACTTTACACCCCGGACGAATAAATCCCAGTGTTGTGTGCTCCAACGTATAAGGAATGATTGAAATGGTTGGCCGATCTTGATGGATCTTGGCAATAGTCAAACTGATTCCATCAATGGCAATCGATCCCTTTTCAACGATATATCGTGCAAGATGTTTTGGAATTTCGATTTCTAAAAGAGTACTGGCCCCTTTTGACCCGGCCGATCGAACATTCCCAATACCATCTATATGTCCCTGAACAAGATGTCCCCCAAGTCGATCGTTGAATCGTAAAGCACGTTCAAGATTGACTTTACTTTTTAATGTGAGTTCCGATAAGGTAGATCGTTGAAGGGTCTCATCAACGGCTGTCACATCAAAAAAATTCTTATCCACTTTTGTAGTCGTAAGGCAAACACCGCTTACCGAAATAGAATCTTCCGTTGACAGATCTTCCAGAACGCGAATGGCAGAGATACGAAAATGACGTCCGTGTGAAACGGGAGTCACCCGTTCAATTATGCCCATTTCTTCGATAATGCCAGTGAACATCTACAACCTTCCCTCAAAGACGATATCAGTTCCCCTGTGATGCCAAAATGTTTCACTAAAAGTAATAACTCCATCAGGTGTACAGACACCTAATTCTCCAAAAGAATCGATACCTTTTCCGAATAACTTAGGTGCAATAAACACGACGAGACGATCCACTTCCCTGGCGCATAGCAAGCGAGTGAATACCTTATTTCCTCCCTCTACCAGTACGGATTGGATGTCTTCTCGATTTATTTTTTTCAATAAAGCAGAAAAATCGACCATGCCTTCATCATCCTCCTCAAGAATCCAAACATTCACACCCATTTTCTGTAAAGTGATTATTTTTTCGGATGGGGCCCGAGGAGTCGTTGCGATATAAGTGTTCGTTGGATCAGAATTGACGAGGACTCGAGATTCCAGGGGAATTCGCAGTCGGCTGTCGAGAACGATTTTTTTTACCGCATGACCTCGGACCAATCGAACAGTCAGTTCTGGATCATCCACAATGACCGTATTTACACCCACGAGTATGGCATCGTTTTCATTCCGCATCCTGTGGACCCAACGCCGAGAAGCCTCACTGGAAATCCACCGAGAATGTCCCTGATCGGTGGCGATTTTTCCATCGAGAGTCTGAGCGATTTTTAGAGTAATAAAAGGCTTCTTGCTTGTTATAGATTTAAAATAGGCTTCATTAAGCTTAATACAATCTCTCTCCAAAACCCCCAACCGGGTGTCTATTCCAGCCTCTCTCAACCTTTTCACACCCTTCCCATGTACCATTGGGTTTGGATCGAGGGCTCCAATGACGACACGACGAACGCCTGAATTGATGATCAGTTCTGTACACGGCGGTGTCTTTCCCTGATGATCACAGGGTTCCAAATTAACATAGAGTGTATCATCAGTCTTTTTCGCAGATTTTCGTTTTGATAGAGCTGTGACTTCTGCATGAGGACCACCAAAATAGGCGTGGTACCCTTCCGATAATATTTCACCATTTCGGACCAAGAGGGCACCGACCCTTGGATTCGGACTCACCTTGCCAGTTCCTTTCAGGGCAAGCTTTAACACTCTCCTCATGTAATAAATGTCATTCATACGTGAAACAGCCCCAAAAGTTTTTCCTTCCAGGGCTCCATTCTCCTGCGAAAAGGTTCTTCGCTTGGTAAATTTCGTCATCTTCTTTCATCCGGACTATAACCGTCGGCACCAGAATCTAACTGGTTCTGCCATGGATTCTCTCTTTTCCACGGCTCGTGGGCTTTAGACCACCGGTGAGGACTTCCACCTCGCCCTGAAAAGACAAAACCAATATAACGAAACTTTTCTAACATGTCAAGGGCAAAAATATCAGGTACCCTGGAAAATACAATTTATAGTGTTAATCTTGAAAAAAAGTACTATATATTGACGATTTCAACATTTTTTTCTTGACTTTTGTTAAAATGGTTTTTAAGTTTACCTATTCTCATTTTTCCTTCCATTCACTCTAAACTACAGAGAAAAATATGGGAAACGCCACCAATGAAAAACGCCCATTGGGGGATCTCTTTGATCCCGATGACAATGGTCATGACGATGTAACACAATCGGTCGTAACGGATGAGCAAGAGTCTCCACCGACCAGTAAAAAAAGAACTACCCCTATACCATCTACAGTGGATGGGATGGAAAAATGTGAAATTTCTCTAACTGAAAATGCAATAAAGGTTTTAGAAAGGAGGTACCTAAAAAAGAATGAAAATAGCGAAGTTATCGAAACACCGGTCGAATTATTTAACCGGGTTGCCCGTTTAGTTGCTTCTGCTGATTCTCTTTACGATCCTTCAGCAAATCCTGCCAAAATTGAAAATAGCTTCTTTTCCATGATGGCCAATCAGGAGTTTTTACCAAATTCTCCCACCCTCATGAATGCTGGCCGTGAGCTGGGGCAGCTCTCTGCCTGCTTCGTCCTCCCTGTGGAAGATTCGATGGAGTCCATTTTCGAGGCTGTGAAGAATACTGCCTTGATTCATAAATCCGGTGGGGGAACAGGATTCTCTTTTTCCAGAATTCGACCCCATAATGACATAGTAAAATCGACAAAAGGCATTGCCTCTGGCCCCATTTCCTTCCTACAGGTATTTGACGCTGCGACCGAAACCGTCAAGCAAGGAGGTACACGGCGAGGGGCAAACATGGCCATCCTTCGAATCGATCATCCCGACATTCTCGAGTTTCTTCGAAGCAAGGAAGAACACGACAAATTGAACAATTTCAACATCTCAGTAGCCGTAACAGAATCATTCTGGAATGCCCTCGAATCCGAAAAGGATTACGATCTGATTAATCCTCACTCCAACCAGAAGACTGGGACATTAGATGCAAAAACCGTTTTTAATGAAATCGTACACAGAGCCTGGCAGAACGGTGATCCCGGGATTATTTTCATCAATCGAATGAATCAAGATAATCCAACCCCAGCTCTAGGTGAAATCGAATCCACAAATCCTTGCGGAGAACAACCGCTGCTCCCCTTTGAATCGTGTAATCTGGGATCCATCAACCTGGCAAAGATGGTCAAATCTCATGGCGATCGGATGGAAATCGATTTTGAGAAATTGTTACGGACGGTCAGGGTTGCCGTCCATTTTCTGGACAATGTCATTGATATGAACAGGTTTCCTTTACCTAAAATTGAGGAACAATCCAAATCTACAAGAAAAATCGGACTCGGTGTCATGGGCTTTGCAGATCTTCTTATACAACTCAATGTACCGTATAATTCAGACCAAGCCATTGAAATTGCCCACCAGGTCATGAGTTTTATCAATACGGAAGCTAAAAAGAAATCCCAAGAGCTTGCCCTGAAAAGGGGAGAATTTCCTGCCTTTGCTGAGAGTGTGTATGCCCAACATGGTGAACCCCGAGTCCGTAATTCTACACGTACAACCATCGCACCGACAGGAACCATCAGTATCATCGCAGGCTGCTCAAGTGGCATTGAACCCCTTTTCGCACTGTCATTCACTCGTAACGTCATGGATGACGATGAACTTCCCGAGATTCACCCACTGTTCTGCGACCGACTTAAGAAAGTGGGCCTGTATACCGAAGAACTCATTCGCCAAATTGGAGCCAAGGGTTGCATCGATGGGATAGAAGACATTCCCGAGGAAATCAGAAAAGTGTTTGTTACATCTCATGAAATCACTCCGGAATGGCACATCCGAATGCAGGCAGCTTTCCAGGAACACACGGACAATGCTGTTTCTAAAACAGTCAATTTTGCCCATACGGCCAGTGAAGAAGATGTCGCTGATGTGTATCGATTGGCCCATGATTTAGGGTGCAAGGGAGTCACAATATACCGTGACGGAAGCCGTTCCCAACAGGTACTCAACAAAGGCGTTTCGAAATCAAAGAAAAAATCAGCATCAAAACAAATTGGACGTCCCAAGGTACTGCATGGATTCACCCATAAGCAAAACACCGGACAAGGTTCTCTCTATGTCACTATTAACACGGATGAAAGCGAGGCTCCAATTGAAGTTTTTGCGAACATTGGTAAAAGCGGTGGTGATACGGCTGCCCTTGCCGAAGCCATTGGCAGACTGATTTCGATTTCCCTGCAGAAAGGCGTTGGTGTAGAAGAAGTGAGCCAGACACTCATCGGCATTACCGGATCTCGACCTGTTTGGAATGAAGGGAAACTCATTAAATCTGTCCCCGATGGTATTGGGCAAATTTTATTAAGTGAGTTTGGAAAAGCGGAAACAAAGGAGAAAAAAACATCTCATACTGTAACAGTTCCACTCCATTCTAAGCAAGCCAGTGACGAACAATTGTCATTAATCGGTCCGGAGTGTCCCGAGTGTGGACACCATATGGAACTCGAGGGAGGCTGCAGCGTATGCCGGTCCTGCGGCTATTCTCATTGCGGTTAATTTGATCTTCTGGGTATTCCTTCATAAATCATTTGGATGAATTGACTCGCGTTTAAGGAGACAAAATAATGTCTCCTTTTGATATATGAACTTTTAAACAATATTTGCGTATAATCAACATATTGAGATCGTGATCAACCATGAAAGGGCGGCGATGGTCCCGCAGAAAAATCCCTTTTTCAAGGTACAGGACAGAAAACTGGGCGATGAGTGGCAGGACTGGCAAGGGAATGTCGAGAGTTATGAAAAAGACACAAATACCGGTAAAAGAATCTTTATGGGAGTTCTGCTCACAACGATTTTTCTCAGTGGCCTCGTTACCTTGCTCCTCTGGTACATGATAATTCCCAGATTGAAGCAGTTCCAAACAAGTCTTCCGATGCTCGTAGGCATCATACTCATTTTTATATGGGGGATCGTGGCGATTTGGTTTTTTCTTATGGTGTTATCCATCTGGACCGAAAAGGACTTTTTCATGAAATTGGGCGGAAGAGAGATTTCTGTTACATTTTTGGTACCTGTTGTTTTAAAACTCGGTCTACAATTGGGAATCTCTCGAGATCGGATGGGAAACTCATTTGTCAAAGTGAGTAATTCGCTCATTCGTACTACTGCTCGTAAAGTAAAACCGGAAAAACTCCTTATCTTACTTCCCCGATGCCTGAAAAAATCCCTTCAGGAAAAAATCACCTCTTTTTCAAAACAGTACCACATTCCAGTTTATATTGTGCCTGGAGGAGAGAAAGCCCGCCAATTGATTAATAAATTGAAACCCAAAGCGATTATCGGCGTCGCCTGTGAAAGAGATCTTTTGAGCGGTATTCAGGATGTTATCCAAAGAATTCCTGTCATTGGCATTCCCAATGTGAGACCCGAGGGTCCATGTAAAAATACCACTATCGATTTCCTTGAATTTCAAAAGGCGATTCAGACCTTCCTGGGTTATGACATTCACTGTATCCTATCTAAACACAGTATTTGATACAATACCGCAATTAAACCAAATCTAATGGATCTTGGAAATCATTTTTTAATGGGATAAAGGCAAACTTATCCTTTCCTGGACAAGATGGGCAAAAAAGCCTATGAGGGACCCGGTGATCAGGGAAGAGAATAGGAATATCGGCAAGAGATATAAAATGTGTATTTGACGTATGTAGATAAAATAAGTAACGAGAATCTGAATGACATTCTTAGCAACGGCCCCCATTATACTGATTCCGATTAAACTCAATATTCTTTCACCAAGACGCAAACCCATCCCCATAACCAATGTGGATGCTATTCCTCCCGAAATGGCAATTAGGAACACAGGACTGAGAAATTTACCCGATAACAAACTGCCTAAAATCACCCTCATGATGAGAATGATGAGTGCCTCCTTCATCCCCCACCATTTTAGGGCAAGAAGGGTAACCACATTGGCAAGACCCAACCGAATCCAAGGGATCGGACTCGGTATGAGACTCTCCAGGGTAAATAAAATAGAAGCCACCGCTACCAGAAACGCCATTTGAATATATCTATACGACAAAGGGTAAATCCTCTACATTGTAATACCGTCGATTTCACTATCCATCTTACCGGTTATACGTATGACGAGTCTATTTGGCACACATACGAGAATTTCTCCTGACCGACTTATCTTTCCCATTTTTTTACATATTTTGTTTGGACATGGAGCTTCAACAATGGTTACGCTACCCTTTTGAACTCGTATCCTGGTCACTCCCAGTATTCCATTGATTTTGATTTCAGTGTCCTCTTTAAGAGAAAGGCGATATATTTGATTTCCCTCTACATAGATGGAAACAAACTCACCGTTTATCCGAAGAAAATGTAACGTTAGAAAACTCACAATAATGACCAAAGAAAGTAGCCCGATGAGGATGAGGTCGCCAATTTTTAAAATATTTTTCAATTTAGCCATTCTGTATCTTAATTAAATAGGGCCAAGCATTTGGCCCTGAGATCACCACGACTATTATCAATGAAAAATGGGTCATTTTAATAAAATCTGAATATTGGAAAAAACCTCTTCCGGATATATAAGCTCCATACATGGTTTATCACATTCGTTCATGAAACATCCCTTACACTCAGTGGGAGGTTCAATGATTTTTCCTCTTCCAAAAAGCTCGAATTCATATTTGTTAAAAATATTGTTGAATAAAATAACCTTTTTCTTTAATCCGAGGGAAATATGGAGGGCCATTGTAACAGCCGTCACGATTAAGTCACATTGATTCATAAGATCGACAAATAGGGCAAGTCTAAAATGGCCCAGATATTTTGCACCGGAACTTTTTGCCAATCTCGTATTTTTTTCGTCTTCTTGCTCTCCTCCCATGAAAAGAACATCATATCCAGACTCCATTAAAAGTTCCGCTAACCGGATCCAATGGGATTCAGGCCAAAGTCGAGTTTTCCAGCGTAGCCCGCAACCAGTGTTCAGACCAATGATGGTTTTTCCTTTGGGTAGGTTCCATGATTGTCGTTCTTTAACTTCGAGAATGTATTCTTCCCGATTATATTGAAATCCGCAAATCTGGAAGATCTCCTCAGGATAACTCTTTGTATTTTCTCTGTTCTTATCATCAAAGAGTCCGGTGATCCATTTAGGTCTTGCAGATTCATCCATTGGAGAACAATGTCCATCGACCAAACTGAATCCCTTTTTCAATTTTGCAGAAATCGCGTTGGCCAAAGCACAAGCTTCCCGGTCTTTGTCGAGATTTAAGAGAAGATCATATTCAATTTGTTTCACAATTTCTATATCCCGAAGATTGTATTTATAAATCCGATCGATATTCGAAGGCAAAATCTCAGGCGTATGGGTTAACCAATGGATCTGTGACTGCGGATAAACCTCATACAACTTTGTTAGAAGGGGTGTCGTTCTCATGACATCCCCTATGGCGCCCAATTTAATGATTAATATTTTTTCTTGAATAGGGTCATAATATCTACAGCCGTCACAGTGAACACCATATTCTTTATGAGGTCTGCAAGGGATGTCACCACGAAAGTTACGGCAATTGGTATAAATTTTCATAATACACATTCCTCGTTAGATACGGTCACCCCGTTCTCTATGATGTGGCAACACCCAATGCTATGGAGTTAAACTTCGTTTCGACAGTATCCGATCTCGACAGCAGGATAATGGGTTTTTTTGCACCTAAAATCAAACCTCCAACTTTTGCATTCGCCAGCTGCCAAAGGCCCTTAACGAATATATTGCCACAAGAGATATTCGGTACGAGAAGTATATCGGGATCTCCCGAAATTTTGCTACTTAATCCTTTAATGTTAGCAGATTCGGGAGAAAACGCCACATCGATAGCAATCGGCCCTTCAAGATCGACGTCACCTAATTCACCCCTATCCGCCATCTGAACCAAGATTTCCGCATCTTTTGTCTCCGGCATACCAGGGGTGATCGTCTCAATTGCTGCTAAAACGGCCACTTTTGGTCTATCTACGCCTAATTTCTGCATCATTTGAATGCCATTCTTCAGAATTCCACTCTTTTGTTCCAGGGTCGGCTGTATGACCATACCGCCGTCCGTCACCATCAGAAATTTGTGATACGTAGAAATTTCCAATAAAGCAATATGACTTAATAGAGGGCCGGTACACAACTCTTCCTTTCGATCCAAAATCGCTTTTAAGAGTATCGGAGTATTTACTTTACCTTTCATCAACCCATCAGCAATGTCAAAATGGATCAAACCGACGGCTGCCTCTGCAGTAGCCTTTTCCTCGACAGTATGATGAATCTCAATATTTTTCAGGGACAAGCCCACCCTCTGGGCGATGGTTTCTATTTTATCCTCATTACCCAGTAAGATGGGCTCCATGAGACCATTCTCTTTTGCCAATTTTACCGCTTCAAGAACGGCTTTTCCTTCTGCACCGGCTACTGCGATTTTTTTCCCTTGCAGCTTCTTCGCTTCTTCTACAACAGCCTTAAAACTTGTCAACATATGCTTTTGAATTCCCTTATTCCGATACCTCTAATTCGATGATGACCTCGCCTGCATCCACCTGTTGTCCCAGGCTCGAATGAATTTTTTTGACTTTACCTCTAACCATAGAATGGAGTCCCGTTTCCATTTTCATGGCTTCTACTATTGCCAGACACTGTCCTTCTTCGACCTCATCGCCCTCTTTCGCATTGATTTGAAGAACACTTCCAGGCATCGGTGCTACGATATTCAACTTATCACCACGATTCTTCTCCGCTCTCTTATAATCCGATCTCCGGCATTCTTCTTTATCCGGTGATGAAAAACAGTACAATTCCCCATTGACAGAGATATATTCTTTCCCATTACTTTGAGCCCTATAGACTCTAAAGGATCGATCTCCTATTAAAATGGATATACAATTATCATCAATGGTGCAAATATCGACTGGATAGGTCTCGTCGTCAAGAGTAGCAGTGTATCTACCATCTTCCTCATTTAAACATATTCTATAAGTTTGACCGTCTTGTGTGAGCTCAAGCTCCAATTTAAACTCCTCTTACACTTCTCCAATCCTCCATGGGCCCAAGGTCATCCATGGAGTAATTTGTATTTTCCTCGTAGATTCTGGTAATGACGGCTCATGCTTTTGTGAGTGAACCGCAGTAGCAATGAGGGCCTGTTTTAAAAAATTCCGTTTCATCGGCGCTTTCCATTCCGATAGATTTGTTTGAATAAAATCTGTCGTTGTCTCACCATTTTTAAAACCGGGATGTTCTATGACATCAATCAGAAAAGGAATTGTGGTTTGTAATCCTATGATGACATATTCTTTCAATGCATCAATCATTCGTTTTCGGGCTGTCTCCCGATTCTCTCCCCACACGATGAGTTTCGAGAGGATCGGATCGTAATGCCTGGTCACATCATATCCCGAATAGATGCCAGAATCCACACGGATGCCTGGACCTTCGGGACTTTTCATGAAGAGAATTTTTCCCAGGGACGGCAGAAACCGGTTTGCCGGGTCTTCCGCATAAATTCGGCTTTCAATGGCATGGCCTCTCTGAAAAAATGTTTCCTGCCCGAAAGGCAAGTTTTCACCCAAGGCGATTCGTATCTGCCATTTGACCAGATCGATACCGGTCACCATTTCGGTTATTGGATGTTCGACCTGGATGCGTGCATTGACTTCTAAAAAGTAATAATTCCCATCCTGATCTAAAAGAAATTCGACCGTGCCTGCGTTGGTATAGCCGGTTGCCTGAACGACTTCGACCGCTTCCTTACCCATCCTCTGGCGAAGATCCGGATCTAAAGCAGCCGAAGGCGTTTCTTCGACAATTTTCTGATGTCTCCGCTGTATCGAACATTCCCGCTCGAATAGATGAATTGCATGGCCACTTTGGTCTGCCAAAATCTGAAATTCAATATGTCTCGGTTTTTGAATACATTTTTCCAGATAAACCGATTCATCTCCAAAGGCAGATTTGGCCTCACGCATGCCCGCTTCAATAGATCCTTTGAGTTCTTCCGGTCTGAGCACGATTCGCATACCCTTGCCACCACCACCGGCTGAGGCTTTTACCATGACAGGATATCCGATTTTTTCGGCCATGGACTGGAATTCTTTGAAATCCTTACCAGTAGACTCCATACCTGGAATGAGGGGTACTCCGATATTTGACAAACTCTTTCTGGAGGCTACTTTATCGCCCACAAGTTTTAATGCCTTTGAGTTTGGTCCAATAAAGACAAGTCCTTCCTTTTCACATAATGCCGCAAAGCGAAAGTTTTCGGCCAAGAATCCATATCCCGGATGAATTGCCTCTGAAGATGTTAACTTGGCAACGTCCATGATTTTTTTCATATTCAGATAACTCTCCAATGGCGGTGCAGGCCCAATACATACGGCTTCATCGGCCATCTGAACATGGAGAGCGGAACGATCCACATCGGAAAATACAGCAATGCTCGAGATGCCCATTTCACGGCATGCCCGAATAATTCGTACGGCAATCTCTCCCCTGTTGGCAATGAGTATTCTTTTAAACATTTTCAATTCCCATTTCTCCAAGAAGGTTTCCGTTTCTCTATGAATGCGTTCATGCCTTCTTGACCTTCCTTACTGATCCGTAACTTTGCAATGCCATCGGCCGTATATTCCATGGCTTCATCCAGACTCATACTTGGGATTTTTTCCAGTAATTGTTTACATACGGACAATGCCTCAGGACCATTATTGAGAAATTGACTTTTCCATCGATCTACAGCAATATCCAATCGGTCGAAAGGGACGGTTTCATTCAACAAACCAGCCGAAAATGCCTTTTCTGCAGAAATCCGTTCACCCGAAAGAAAAAACTCTCGACATTTTGCCTCACCAGCTCTTTTGATCACGTAGGGTGAGATACAGGCCGGTACAAGCCCCACCTTGACTTCACTCAGGCTAAAAACGGCCTCCTCTTGAGCCACGACGATATCGCAGGCCGCTACCAGTCCCATGCCTCCACCAACAGCAGCTCCATTCACCCGGGCAATAGTGGGCTGGGGAAGCGTATAGAGCCGGTAAAGACACTCCGAAAGCCGTTTTGAATCCTCGACATTCTCTGCATACGAGTAATTGACCATCCTTCTCATCCAGTGGAGATCTGCACCGGCACAGAACGATTTACCGTTGCCGGTGAGTATTACGACCCGAATCTCGCCCTTTCTCTTCTGCACATCTGTAAAGACCTCGATTAGCTCCGAAAGCATTATTTCGTTAAAGGCGTTATGTATTTCAGGTCGGTTAAGATTTATCCTTGCAATAGGACCCTCAACATTAAACAGGATCGTGTCCAATTAGCCTCCTCATTTCAACCACAGATTCCACTGAACTGAAAGATAAAATATTCTTAAAATCTGAGAAAATAGAAAAAGGTCACCTTCCTCTTTTAATGTATCTTAGATCTCAGTGTTGATCCGTGTAATCTGTGGTTATTCTTTATTTACCCAGTTTGCTCAAATTCCCCAGGCTGCCACGGCTGGTCCCGGCACCTCCGATGGCATAGATCTCTTTTTTCGTCCAACCTCTTTCGATGAGTTGCCTGTATAAAGCTTTCTTACCCTCTTTCAGACTCTTGCGCGATGTCAGATTCAATATGAGATTATCACGATCCCCGAACCGGGTCTTCAGATCTTCCAAGCGCGACACACTACTCTCAACATCCTCCGGATCAAAATCTACAGCGACCAGGACATTCTTTTCATTCATCATGGAAATTTGATCCGTATCAAAATGGGTCATTCCGGAAACGAGAAACGACTTCTTTGCCGAACTCAATACATCGCTGAAGCTTTCTTTGGGTGGATTAACTAAGTTCAAGACAATGCTGCTATCCTCCATGGCGGCTAAAGCCCTTCGGCCGCAGTCCGTGAGCCCCTTAGAAAGCCATTTGCCATCATCACCCTTCACATCGATCCTTCCGAATCCGAGTATCGTATAGGCAACCAGCATATCATTGATGTCGTGATTAAACACCTGTGGGCCGGATAGTCCCTGATTGAACTTTCCCCTGGGCATTCCCCGTCTGAAACGTCTCATAGGGGACGGCCGTGCCGGCTTTTTCATTTCCTGCACCTTGTCGAGAATCAAACCTGTCAAGTCATCTTTGGATTTCGCATCGACCACTGTCCATCGGCCGCTGACTTTGATTCCGGGATTGATCGTGGCGATGTTCCATCGCATGCCGTCATAGATGTGCTGCCGATCTTTTATGACCAGAGATCCGGATTCGTTGGCCAGATTCATCGTGCCCTGTAAAACGAATTGAGCGGTTTTCCTTAAGATTTCTTTGTCCATTTTCTCCGGATCGTCACCTGTATCGTGATAGTCGGGATGTCCACCACCGCCTCTCGTCATCAATGCCATCGATTCGATACCGAGTTCAATGAATGCCGAATGATCGCTTCCACCCGGTCCCCCTTCGCTGGCATTAACGGCCTCCATAATATCCTCGTCCTGATGTTTTTTAATGACCTCCCATATGGACGGGAAATTCAGGGCACCAGGTGCACCGATCTGATCGCCCAGCCCCACCATGTCCATGTTAAAATTCGTGACGACCTTGTCCATGGTTACGCCGTCTGTGGGATTTTTCGCCCAGTAACGGGAACCGATGAGACCGAGTTCCTCACCGGTCCACAGGCAAAAATAGACCGTCCGCTTCGGTTTGACGTTGGCCTGTTTCATCATTCGGGCCACTTCCATGACCACCGCACTGCCCGATGCATTGTCATCGGCACCATTATATACCTGACTGTTTCTGAGGCCGAGATGATCGAAATGACCTCCCAACACAATGCATTCATCTCTGAGCATAGGATCGGTACCGCTTAACTTGGCGACCACATTCCGGCATTTGTAGTTATCGAACTTTTCGCCGTACAGAGTTGTTTTTGTGAATCCGGTTATTTCGGCTCGAATGCCAGTCGCAAAAGATTGGGATTTTTTATCTTTGATTTCGAGTCGCATCTGACTCATCCTTCGCTCAAACCCTCTGGACGACTCCTGGGGATCTCTCCAGAATATCCATTGGTAGATACGCTCGTTTGTATTCGACACCACAATAAAGTCTCGGGTAAAAAAAGACTTTTCGACTGGTGCTGATCTATATCTGGCAAAGGGATCGGAATCCGGATCCGGATTGTAAAAGAGAATGCCTGCCGCACCTTTTTCATATGCAATCTTGATTTTTGTGCTGTCCTGAGACTCGGCTTTCCAATCTTCGGAAGTTTCGGATTCACTTCGACTTCCTCCCATGGAGAAAAAGCCGCGCGCCGGCCTGGCATCGTTAGGAGAACCTTTGAATACGAAAACAAATTTTCCCCTGACATCGATGTTTGCGTATTCGTCCAGATCCTTGTCTGGTGCTGAAATACCGTAACCCACGAAGACGAGTTCACCTCTTATTTTTTTCCCGGTTGTCGAACGGGAATCGATGGAGAAATCACCAAATTTTGTGAAAAATTCTCGACCATTTATCATCAGCTTAGGCATGCCGCGATTAAATGAATATGTGCCTCGTCGACCCGTAATGGGTACGGCCTGGAAAAAGGACCCGTCATCACCACCGGGTTCGAGCCCCCATGCTTTGAATTTATTTGCGGCCCATTCGTGAAGTTTAAAAAACTCAGGTGTAAGGGGCTTCCGGCCCAGTTGATTATCCGTTGACATATGGGTGACAAGATCCCGGACATCCTGTCCATCCACCTTGATGTCTGTTTTTTGCCCTGAAACAGGAGAAACCAGTAGTATGACAATGGATAGCATTGCCAGCATGAGGGTCGTTTTCCTTTGTGACATGTTTGCACTCCTTTCGTTTGTTAATGATAGAAAAAATTTAAAATCAACACATAGTTGAAATGACATTACATTCGAAACACACCATACTTTTGATCCGGAATCGGTGCATTCAGTGACATGGAAATTCCCAGAGCCAGGGCGGTCCGGGTATCAACGGGATCCAGAATACCGTCATCCCAGATTCGAGCCGTTGAATAGTATGGACTCGCTTCATAATCGTATCTTTCCATGATAGGTCGTTTAAAATCTTCTTGCTCCTCCTTGGACATGGTTTTCCCTTGTTTTTTCAGGGCAGCCATTTTAAGGGTGAGAAGCACACCAACGGCCTGTTCACCGCCCATAACACAGATTCGGCTGTTGGGCCACATCCAGAGAAGTCTTGGATCGTAACCCCGTCCGCACATGGCATAGTTACCGGCTCCGTTGGAACTGCCCACGATAACGGTAAATTTCGGAACATTGGCGTTGGCGACGGCATGTACCAGTTTTGCACCATCCCTGGCAATTCCGCCATGCTCATACTGCTTCCCAACGATGAAACCGGTAATATTTTGGAGAAATACGAGAGGGATCTTCCGCATCGTACAGAGCTCGATAAAATGGGCCCCTTTGAGACTCGATTCCGAGAAAAACACACCGTTATTGGCGAGAATCCCGACCGGATACCCCATAATCCTGGCAAATCCGCAGACTATGGTCGGTCCATATAGTTCTTTAAATTCCTGAAATCGGCTTCCGTCAACCATCCTGGCGATGAGTTCGCGAATATCGTAAGGTTTGCGTTTGTTTTTAGGAATGATCCCGTAGATTTCTTCAGGATTATAGTATGGATCTTCCGATTCAGAAATATCTAATTCAAATTTACGGGAGGGGTTGAGACATTCAACAATGTTACGTGTAATCTGGATCGCATGCTCATCATTTTCTGCATAATAATCGGATACTCCGGAAATTCGACAATGAACATCGGCCCCACCCAATTCCTCGGCAGACACGACTTCACCAGTCGCTGCTTTGACGAGAGGAGGTCCACCGATAAAAATTGTTCCTTGTTGTTTGACAATGACTGTTTCGTCGCTCATTGCGGGCACATATGCACCGCCGGCCGTGCAGGATCCCATGACAACAGAGATTTGAGGAATCCCATTGGCTGAAAGACGGGCCTGATTGGAAAATATTCTGCCAAAATGATCCCTGTCTGGAAACACACCCTCTTGCAGA
>Ga0114922_10000200_pt1 | contig 57118 bp, 40 predicted proteins | sample AartaG_FD_100975 | JGI IMG/M metagenome (GOLD analysis project Ga0114922, IMG submission 100975) | Deep subsurface microbial communities from Aarhus Bay to uncover new lineages of life (NeLLi) - Aarhus_00045 metaG | ecosystem: Environmental > Aquatic > Marine > Oceanic > Sediment | place...
CGTCATACTTCCGCCTTGCCTCTTCAGCTTGTTGGAAGCTTCCTTTCGGAACGATATGGCTCTCCCAAGTTCCGATGTGAACAGTTAGATTACCTGCCACGGACTTAGACCCCGGCACGCCGCTGACACACTCACCACTAACGCGTGCAGCGGTACTGGCTTCCAGGCATAGCTGGTCTTTCTAAAATAGTTGAATTTGTCGGTGCGCACTGTGCGCACCGATACCTTTTCGTGATTTTTTGCGAATCTTGTATGATAGAATCTCGTTTTTTCACCGTTCCTCCTATCGCAAAACCATTCAAAACAGCCTAATTCTATAGTTTATCATTATACTAATCTATGGCTTGTTGCCGTGTTGTCAAGAAAAATCCGCCCCCCACTAAATATCAACGACTAATTGGCCTTCCGCCGCCTGCCCGAGTCCCTGCATGCTTTAGACAGGGATCCACCTATTTATGTACTTATAAAGAACTTTTTTGGTCATTTTTTTGTGCATTCTGTGCATTTTGTGCTTTTTTGTGACCAATTAAATACCTTTTTCGCTGGCTTCGCAAATGGGGTCCGGCTTAGACGGAAAACCAAGCCGGTAAAAACAAAATCCGCGTAAATTCGCGAAATCTGCGCAAACTGCGTCTAATTTTTCTTCGTGACTTGGTGCCTTCGTGAAGATATGAAGAGAGGGCATCCTCAAGTATAATTCGGTAAATATTAACCCTTATACGAAAGGCAAACAGTCCCCCGTGCCCTCAGCGGCTTGAAACAAACACGCAATACGCACACCTGGCTTCGAGCGAAGCGAAGCCGCGCTGAACGAAAATCACAACCTAATCTTAAGGCAGTCCGCCATAAAGCAGCAGGCCGTGTTAGAACAATCACCGCCGGACCTTCCGAAACACGGCTCGAAACCCTCTGCAATCTGGATACTATGGATAAGCTCTGCTTTCTTCATTTTCCCGGGTGTTATCCCGAGCTTTTTTGCCTTTGTTTTTATTTTGGGCATATCCATACGTTTCTGTGCAACTTTTGTTGCGGCCATCTTTTATCTCCTTTTACTCTGCTATCGGGGGTCTATTCCCCCACTTAATCTTCACTAAAAACTGGCCAGCATCTCTGCTGGCCTTTTGCTTTATCGCCAACTCTCCCGGCTAACTACTCCCAGCCTCTGGAAAATTTCCTCATTATATATTTCGAACTTTTAGGCTGGTAACATCGACAAAAAATACTAAAAAAGTGCGGATTTTTGTCTGCTATTCATATTTCTTGTGAATTTTTACGAATTGATACGCACTTATTACGCTTTTCCCCGTTTTTTTGTAACCGACCGCGTATTTGATTGAAGATATGCCGCAAAATCCCCCGACTTCACCCATACGATACACGCAATACGAATAACTACCTCATAATCCAGCGTTTGCCCTTGTAAGCCAGTCTGGCATAAGACCTTAGAGCTGGGTCACCGCTCAGCGAGTAGCTTAATTCAAGCGTCTTTCTAAGGTAGACCTTGACCGGCTTACCGGCCGCGTCTTTTGCCACCGGATGGTCAATGGCAGCCGTCTCGTTACTTAGGCCTGTTATAAATAGTGTTATATTCTTGACTTGCGCATCAAAATCCGGCCAGATAATCGCGATATCCTTGGCGTTATCTTCACCCTCAAGCATCATATTGCCGGCCTTGTCTAAAGGTTCGAGAAAAGGGTATTTTCGCTGATAACGCCTTTTTATTCCCTTAAACACCCCTGTCGGCGTGTTCCTGCCGGCCGGTATAACGTGAAAAGTATCGGTCATCAGGTCGCAATTAGGGTAGAAATCGACATCGTTACCTGTCTTGTTCGTCAGCGTGATTATCGTGTACCAGAATCGCCTCGCCTTGCCCCTTCCGCCTGACCGCAGCATAATTTGCTGTGGATGCTCATATGTTACATCTACCGTCCAGTCCATTCGGCCGGGCACAATGGCTGGCTCTGGTGCCGCCGCACACACGCCCGCCATCAACGCCCAGACTACCAACGTCCCATAAATAAAACTCTTCATCGTATAACCCTTTATCCTCTTTATGCTCCTGCGCACTTGTATCTATTGTACACGAAAATCGCCCAATATCCAAGAATATTCTTTAATTTTTCACCATAGTCTCCAGGTTTATCATCGACCTCTTGTCCGTATCTGTTTCCCCAATTTTTCAGATTTTTTTGCCCTTTCCACCCTGATTCCGCCAGTCTTAAACAGCTGCTCAATACGGAAAAGCATTGCCTCATACAAAGAATTGAGTTATTTTATCCCGCGACCGGTCAAATTCGTATCTCGAATGTGATACGAGTAGCAAAAAGCAGAAAGTAGAATTCAATGGCGGACGAACAAAAACGATTAGTGCGGCAGATTTTACTGCAGCAGATTGAGATTCTTCTCGAAGCCAACAACACCGCTACCCTCCGACGATTGCTCAACGAGCAGCGAGCGAGCGTACTTGCTGAAATCGTGGAACTTCTCGACAATGAGCAAAGACGCATTGTCTTCAATGTACTGAACAAACCACTGTCAGCCGAAGTTTTGGAGAAGGTTGATGAAGCCACCCGCTCCGCACTTTTCGATATCCTTGAAGACGAGGAGCTAAGGAGCATCATCTCACACCTCGACGCCGACGATGCCGCTGACGTCCTCATGGAGCTGCCCGCAGAAGAAAGCGCCGAGATATTGGAGAGCCTGCCCCCCGCCGAGTCCGCAGAGATTAAGGGCCTGATGCGCTACTCTGAAGACTCAGCCGGTGGGATTATGGACACGGCTGTAATAAGCGTTACCCAAGATGCTACCGTCGCACAGGCCGTCAATAAAATCCGCGCCGCCGAAATTGATGAGGATTTCTATTCGGTTTTTGTCGTTGACAAAAATGGCAAATTCCTCGGTGACGTTCGTGTCCGGTTTTTGCTCACAAGGCCCGAAAACACCAGGATAAACGAACTGATTGACCCTAACACTATCCACGTTGTGGCCAATGATGACCAGGAGAGGGTCCGAAACGTCTTCAGAGACAACGACCTTATTGTCGTACCCGTTCTGAACAAGGAGCACAAACTCATTGGTAGAATCACCGCCGACCGCATCGTCGAAGTGGCGGACGAGGAGGCTGCCGAGGACTTATACGCCATGGCCGGAACCGACCCTGACGAGCTTGACAAGGTCTCGGTCTTCCACGCCGCCCGAGTCAGAATGACCTGGCTGCTGCCCTGCTTGCTCGGCACCGCAATTACCGCCTTGGTCATCATGTTTTTCCATGGAAAGTTCGGCTTTGAAAATCTCGCACGAATCTTTACCGCCGCCGTCGCCTTTGTCCCGATGATTGCCGCCATCAGCGGCAACGCCGGCCTGCAAACTTCAGCCATTGTCGTCTCCGGCCTGGCTACCGGACACCTCGCCGCTTTGAAATTGAGCCAGGTCTTTACACGAGAAGTGCGAATTGCTCTTCTTGTAGCATTAAGCTGCGGCCTGATAGGTGGTATGGCCTGTGCGTTTTTACTTCATTTCAAGCCCTCATCAGGCACCGTCGAACCATTACGCCTTGTCCTCGCATTTGGCACCGCAATGTTTTCTGCGATTATGGTCGCAACGACACTTGGATTATTTTTGCCGTTTTTGTTCCGCCGAATCGGTATCGACCCGGCCATAAGTTCCGGCCCCCTCGTTACTACCGCAAACGATTCAATAAGCGTCGCAATTTATATGACCCTAACGCTGCTGCTTGCACAGTAAGGAGATAAAATTATGCAGGAGCTTAATTACACCTGTCCCAAATGCGGAAACTCTCAGTGTGAAGTCGGCGAATTTCGCGCTGCTGGCGGGTTCCTCAGTAAAATATTCGATGTCCAGTCAAAACGCTTTACAACCGTAATATGCACAAGGTGCCAATACACTGAAATCTACAGGGTGGCGTCCAGCATGCTCGGAAACATCTTCGATTTATTCACTAATTGACGCCGGGTGATTTGGTGCGGGTGCCTGCCCCGTTGCTTAGAGTGTCGTCCACTCTAATGGGGTCATTGCGAGCGAGGCGCAGCCGAGCGCGGCAATCTCAACTTCATCATTCTATATTCCTTGTTCGATATTCTATATTCTTTACCGTCATTGCGAGGAGCGCAGCAAGTCTGCCCTCAGCGCAGCCGAAGGCAAGCAATCCCTCAATGTCTAAACCTTTCTGATGGTACGTCAGAAAGCAAAAAGCCCCGACAAAAGCTCGGGGCATTCTGATTTATCTTCGGAAAAAACTCTAAATAATCAATTCTTTATTTGCCCGTATACCACCATTGAGGAACATCTTCACCATAAATGGTGGGTTGGAGGGGGTCGGAGGAGGGTGTGGGATTTTTCACACCAAATGTTTCCCAAAGCCAGGTAACGTGTCCATCCAGCCAAAGAATATTAGCTTTTCCACCTGTCCTGAATGGGTCATCAAACTTTATGGCATGCCTGAAAATACCCCTGTATTGTGCCTTACGTTCGGTCGTGCCTCCCGGTCGATGACGCTCTAAATTCCATCCGCCGGGAGTACCATCGTTAAAAAACATATCGTGGGTGTTGTCGTCAACTCTTGGTTCAACATGGTCGGTACAAAAAACAAAACTTGAGGGTTTTCGTATCTCACTTATGTTTTTATTGGTGCTGTAGGCATTGAGACCATAGGCTGCCTTGTTAAGTAACTGAGGATCCTGGCCGGGATACATTGTGTCAAAAAAAACAGATTTGAAAGCGGGACAGCCAAAAATCTTCGTGTCCTTTGCATAAGTTCTATAATTAACACCCCAGTAGGCATCGTTATGAGTATTTTCCATAGGCCTACCTGTTGTTGGGTCGTCCCAAAACCATCGATTGCATTTCCTGTCGAGTCTGTCATCCCCTGCGTAAATAATTGCACCTTCGTTGTCATCCATGTAGAGCAACACACACAGCCCGATTTGTCTCAAATTTGACGTACACATTGCGTCCATCGCTCTTTGCTTGGCCGACTCTAAAGCAGGTATCAGCATTGCCATCAATAACGCAATAATGGCGATTACCACCAAAAGCTCTATTAAAGTAAACGCCCTTCTTTTATCCATCTTAAAACAACGCCCCTTTCCTTAAACGATCCATAAGATACACAAAACCTGCCTTATGTCGCGTTAATTTCACATTTTTTACATTATTTTTTCGGTACTCCTCTAAAATAGAATATATCTTAAATCCGACTTTTTTTCAATCTCTAAGTCAAAAAACTTGAAAAAAAGTCCAATAAATCGGCCTCAGGTGTCATTTTAGCGTTTTTTTTCTTAGGGCTTCTAACAAAATGAAATAGCAGATGTCTTTCATTACGAGCGGAATCCCGACTTGTCGGGCTGGAGCCCCCACTTTCACTGGAGGTTGTTTGCCTTGTTTAGCCGTGCCTCCAAAGGCGACGAAACATGAAAATGTCATTACGAGCACTTCGCTTCGCTCAGCATAAACTCCGCGAAGCAATTTCAACTCTCAGAAAGCCCGGGATTGCTTCATTCCTTGCTTTCCTCGAAATGACAATCCCTCAAATCACAACTAACTGCCCGCTTACCCCCCAAAAAGCCCTGAATTATCCCATCCAATTGTCCACTAATTATGGGGCCTTGTCGGCTGTCGTTAACTAAATCTGCTGAAAAATCAGAATAATTGTGCAGGCGACAAGCTTGACAATCCGCAGAAAATCATTATAATAGAGTGGTATAAGGGCTTTGTTTTACAAATGTTAGAGCAGCGCAAAACGCATAAGTCCTGTGCTCTTGTGCGTCAGTCTGCAATTACAAAGAAAAGGTGAGAAAGGATTAACCACAGGTTTCACGGATTAGCACCGATTTATTTCGGTATAGACTTTGACGTTGGTACTAAATTATGGCCGCAGAGCAATCCATGAATACGAAAAATTCCGACCAGGAGCCGGAGTTAAACAAGTTTTTCAGGGCCGCCATAAAGACCCAGGCAAACGACCTGCACCTCAAGGTCGGCCAGCCGGCAAAATTACGCCTTTATGGCCGACTGAAAAATACCACCGGCGAAGTAATGACTCCGGAGAGAATGGAGCAGCTCGTCTTCGAGATTCTAACTCCCGCACAAAAGGAGCTTTTCGTACAAAACGGAACGCTCGACTTCGCACACGAAATTGGCGATGAAGACCGCTTCCGAATAAACATATTCCATCAGAGAGGCATGATTAGTCTTGCTGCAAGACGCGTCAGCGCAAACGTACCTCCGTTTGAACGCCTACATCTGCCAAAAACGCTGGAAACGATATGCGAACGGTCTCAGGGACTCGTACTTGTCGTAGGACCAACAGGGTGTGGAAAAACCACCACAATCGCTTCAATGATAAACTACATAAACCACACTCGCTCCTGCCATATAGTTACAATCGAAGACCCAATCGAATATCTGTTTAAGGACGCCAAAGCAATCGTATCACAAAGGGAAATTGGAATCGACGTGCACGACTTTGAGGATGCCTTGAGGTATTTGATGCGGCAGGACCCTGATGTCGTCTTCGTGGGTGAAATGCGAGATGCCAGAACCGTCACTGCCGGAATGAGGGCCGCAGAAACCGGACATCTTGTTTTTGGAACGATGCACTCGGCAAATGCCTCCCAGGCCATTCACCGGCTCTTAGACCTCTTTCCACAAGGCGAAAGAGACCTTACAAGACAAACTCTAAGCCTCGCAATGACAGCAATCGTTAGCCAGGTACTGCTGCCAAGTATCAAGGAAGGCATAGACAGGCTGCCCGCCCTGGAAATTCTTCTTGCAAATCCGGCAGTCAGAAAGCTCATCTCCGACGGACGAGAAAATGATTTGCCCAGTGTCATACGAAGCTCTCAACAGGAAGGAATGCAGGACCTTACAGATAATCTTTGTAAATTAGTGAAAAACGGCTCTATAGACCCGAAGGAAGCATATAAATATGCTCCAAACAAAGATGAGCTAAAAATGGCGCTAAAGGGCATAAGAACTACTGCTGAGGGAATCCTGTGACACCGTTGAACGTAAAGAACGTAAAGAGAGAACACAAAACAAAAACCCTAAGTTATGGTTTTTAGCTTTTTGGGACGTTTTATGCCAAATTTACTTCTAAGCTCTGTGCAATACGCCGGATACATATCCATAATTAAGTTTCTCACCTTTTTGGTCTTGTTTTTTCTATGGCTGCCGCTGGTTAGCTGGGTCTACAAAGACGCCAAAGCCGTGGAAGCAAAAGAGGTCTTCTGGACCGCCGTTGTTCTCGGTACCGGGGCTGCTGCGGCATTAATCTGGCTCCTTATTCCTGTTTTTATCATCGGTGTCCTGTTCTATGTGATGGCCGTAGGAACGGCTTCTCTCTGCTATGTAAGGCACCGAAATTCCAGGGTTATGGATTATGGACGAGTCTTAACTGTCGAACATATCAAAAGCCTGTTCGTCAGCAAACAAAAAAGACTTGACTCGCTCACAGGCTTTCTTTTTATAACGGCAAACAAAAACGAAGTCCCTCTGCCTCAGCCGCAAACGCCGGACTTTTTTGGGTATAAGGCAGCCTATGAACTTTTAACTGACGCTATGTGGCGAAGGGCAAGCGATATTATCTTTTCTCCCGCCTCACAGAACTACAATGTTACTTACTATGTTGATGGTGCTGCGCTGAAACAGCCGGCTATCGCCAGAGGACAAATGGGCTTCTTGATTCACTTCCTCAAGAACCTTGCTGATTTGGACATTAACGAAAAGCGAAAACCGCAAAAAGGAAAGTTCAAAATCAGCCAGGCCAGGCAGGACGAACAGGAACAACGGGACATCGGCTGGGAAGTAATCACTGCCGGCTCAACCGCCGGAGAGCAAGTCAGACTAAAACAGATAGTAAAGCAGGAAGTGTCAAGATTGGCCGATATCGGTTTGATGCCTGAGCAGCTCGAGCAGCTAAGTAAAATGCGCGGAACAAAGCAAGGCCTGTTTATCGTAACAGGCCCTAAAAAAAGCGGCGCAACAACCACACTTTATGCACTACTGAGAAATCATGACGCCTTCCTTAACAGCATAAACACACTTGAGAAACGACCTTCTGCCGACGTGCCCAATATTACCCAAAACGTCTTCACACTTAGTGACACCGGAACAACCACCTTTGCAAAAAAGTTGCAGGAAGTAGTAAGAATGGGACCCGATATCGTTGGCGTTGCCGACTGCGAGGATGCCGAAACTGCTCAAGCCGCCTGTGCTGCCGCTAAAGATGGCAAAGTCATATATGTTACACTCACAGCCGATAGTGTAGTACAGGCGATGGGAAAATGGATAAAATTAGTCGGCGATAGAAACCTTATCGCAAGGACGCTGCGCGGCATAACTAACCAACGATTGTTTAGAGTACTTTGTGAGGAATGCAAACAGGCCTATGCGCCCAATAACGAGCTTCTCAGAAAGTTCAACATCACCGCGGACAAGGTAAAAGCACTTTATCGAACCGGCAAAGTTGTGGTTGGAAAACGCGGAAAAGAAATGACCTGCGAAAAGTGCCAGGGAACTGGTTATGTCGGAAGAACAGGCGCTTTTGAAATGATTATAATAAACAACCAGTTAAGAAAAACCATAACACAATCAAAGTCACTGGCGGAAATCGGTTCACACTTTAGAGGCGCTAAAATGCTCTATCTACAGGAGCAGGTTCTCAGAAAAGTCATCAATGGAACAACTGCAATAGACGAAATGATTAGAGTACTTTCTGCGCCCAGAAAACGAAAGCACAAATAGCCGGAACAGGATGCGTAAATTTCTAATCGAGTTACGGATTACGAGAAAATGGGGACATTATAATGGTTGACTTAATTGTAGTGTTAATAGTGTTGGGCTGTGCTGCTTTACTGTATCTAAAAAGCACGCTCGTTAAGGCGTTTGCTTCGTTGATAGTTGCTGTTTGTGCAAGTGTAGTTGCGTTTGGCTACTTTGAGCTCCTGGCAAATGTCTTCATCGGCCGTGATCTTCTTATACCCTGGGCCCAGCCGATTTCTTTCGCATTATTATTTATTTTGACCTTTGCCGTACTCCAGACAGCCGCCATCCAGTTGATTCGCCAGCCGGTTGACTTGGGACTTTGGCCTGAACGCATCGGACGAGTTGTCTGTGGAATCTTCCTGGGACTCTTCTTGTCCGGCTTGTTACTTACAGCACTCGCAATGGCGCCTATACCGAACAAATATCCTTACCAGCGTTTTGACCAAAGATACCCGGATGCCGAACACCCAAACAAGGTCCTGCTGAATCCCGACGGCTTGGCAACAGGATTGTTCGGCGTCATAAGTAGCGGCAGCCTCAGCGGAAAAAGGAGCTTCGCTACTTTGCATCCGGACTTCATCGACCAGGCATTCTTAAATCGACACAACACTTCTGAGGGCGTACCAGGCATTACCAAATCGCAGGCAATAGAAGTACCTAAGAAAAATGCCGCCTGGTACGCACCCGAAGGTATAAAAGATTCGGAGGGCAATCCCATATCGCCGAAAAGCGGCCATGTCCTCACCATCGTCCGCATCGGAATAAAGCAAAACGCGGTAGTGCAGGCCGGAACTTTTACACCCGCTCAGTTAAGGCTCGTTTGCAAACAACAAGCCGATGCCAGGAATCCACTTGCAGGAAAAGGACAAATCGTTTACCCCATCGGTTACATCGCAGGATCGGACTTATTGCAAACCAAAAGATTGAGTGACGTGATAAGAGTAAGCCGCTCCGATTTCGGAGCCAACGACAGGACAAGATGGATTGACTTTGCCTTTTATGTGCCGGCTGGTCTTGTGCCGGTACTCGTCGAGTTCAAGCAGAACAGCATCGCAGAAGTCCCAACGCTCGTGTCCCCCGAACAGGCGCCGACCCCGATACCGTTCGTTCCCTCATCTGGCAGTGAAAATAATCCGAGCCCACCCAACAATACTTCTCGCCCACAAACCTCCGGACGACCCACACAGCCAAAAAATACTTCTGACAAAAAAGGCATTGGACTTAGCCCTCTCACCAGACCACTCGTCGGCCCACAGCTCGACGACTACAAATAGCCCAACCACGATGTTTACAAACGCTGAACGGAAAGAAGTTCCTAGCGCGGTCTTCTACCTCAATTTCAATGCTTCTTAGACTCGGCGTTTTCTCAGGAACGCTAATCCCCCAAGGCCCAATAGCAACAATGTCGCAGGCTCCGGGATAGCTATATCGTGTAATGCAATGTGTGAATAGGTATATGACTCACCTATGTCGATGCTTAATGCTGTCTCATCCGCCCAGAATCCCGATATCCAACCGTCACCATGTGAGCCACCGACATTGGCATAATCCAAATCATAGCCAAAAACATTCACTACGCTATCACCGCCTGCCCTAATACAGCTTATTTGGCCAGCATAAAGGTTGAGAGAAGAAGAGTCCGTAACAGTTATAAGATTGATATCGCCCCCGAAAATATTCAAATGACTCGAGCCGCCCACGATCGCGTTGCTGATGTGTTCACCGAAGAAGTCAATAGTTATCGACCCTGGGCAAGCAAAACCTACGAGCAGCTGGCAAATATCACCCTCTTCGATAACGGTGTCGATCCCCGGTATGACGTTGCCATCATAATAATAGGCGGTGCAGACATTTGAAGCTGTGAGAGCAGTTAAAACTGCCAAAGCAAGTACGTTTCCAATTTTCATTTCTAAGCCCCCTTAAAAATTATATTTTACGATACATTGTTTTTAGTGCCATAATAGAGCGTAACGATACACATATTCTTGAGGGTAGCAAAAATTGTGCCACTTTTGCCTTGGCGGATTGAAGTTATCACATAAGCTTGTAATAATAAAGGACTTATAAATACAAGAGCCGAAAAAATAATATATCTCCATTAGTAAAGGCCGCTGATAATGGATAAATTTTCCACATATATTGGAAAAACATACTATTGCTTTACAAAATTGAGGTTGACTGGAACCGGTATGTTTCCTAAACTAATTGGGATCAATTATTATTTGAAGAAAGGAGTGTGCTATCTTGTATCTGTTTAGAATGACGGTATGTCTGTATCTTATTACGCTTTTGTCGAGTCCTGTTTTTGCCGGTATACAATGGAGCACATTCCTCGGAGGAAGCAGCGGTGAGATAGGCAAGGGCATCGCCAGAGACTCGTCAGGTAATATATATGTAACCGGGACTACAACATCATCAAACTTAGCTACTGACGATGTATACGATGAATTTTATAATGGTGGAAAAGATGTTTTCGTGGCCAAGTTCAATAGCAGTGGGAGTGATTTAATTTATTTTACCTATATCGGTGGAGGAAATGATGAAGAAGGTCTTGACATATTTGTTGACTCTTCAGGGAATGCTTATGTAACAGGCTGGGCAGAATCAGATTTCCCAACTACCCCCGGGGCTTACGATAGAACCTACAGTAACCAGCAAGACGTTTTCGTTCTTAAGCTCAGCAGTGATGGTAGTGATCTACTTTACTCCACCTATATCGGTGATGAATACTGTGACCATGGATACGGGATTGCAGTCGATAGTTCCAGTAATATTTATGTTGCCGGTTATACATCGTCACCAGATTTTCCAACCAAACTTGGGGCTTTTGATACAGAGATGAACGGGAGCGATGCTGGCTTTCTTTTGAAATTTAATTCAACACTGAGCGATTTGCTCTACTCAACGTTTGTAGATGGTGATAACATCGATAGTTGTAGTGCTATTGCTCTGAGCGGCAATGACGCGTATGTTACAGGTTATACACACAGCACAGATTTCCCAACTACTGAGGGTGCGTATGATAGGAACCTCTATCCTGGAACGGTTGATGCATTCATATTCATCTTCAGAATCAGTTCTATCTCACAAACCCTGCTGTATTCTACTTATATAGGAGGAGCTGGCGGAGACTTTGGCACAGGTATTGCCCTGGATAGTAGCGGAGACGTGTATATAACTGGTGAAACCGCATCTACGACAGGATTTCCTATAAAAAACGCGTATGACAGCTCTCACAATGGTGGCACTTACGATGTCTTTGTAACTCAAATTGACCCTGAAGGCAACGGCAGCAATGACCTCGTCCGTTCCACTTACATAGGTGGAAGCAGTAACGATTACGGTGAAGCCATAGACCTTATGCGTGACTTGCCGGTTGTGACAGGCTATACCGACTCTACCAATTTTCCAACCACCATTGGCGCATATGATAGGGATGATCACGATGACAGTGACGTGTTTGTTTCAGTACTTAAAACCTATGGCGTGTGGTGGGAGCTGAACTACTCTACATACGTTGGCGGCAGTGGAAGAGATAGAGCCAATGCCATAGTAGCTAATTCAAACAGAGTGTATGTGACGGGTTATACAACCGATGATAGTTTTCCAACCACAACTGGGGCTTATGACGAAGACCATGGTGGATCTAGTGATGTTTTTGTATTTAACCTGAGGCCTGTGCCGGAAGACTCGCACAAATTTTATATAAAAAATAATTCAGGCGACCCTGTCGCCTGGTTTGGCAATTTAGGTAATCTTGTCTTAAAAGGAAGCTTGACACCAAACACAACACCCCAAGCATCAGCTAATGATGAGTTCAGGATTCAGGATTCAATAGGCGATGATGTTGCGATAATTGATGCGACTAACGGAAATATGTACATTAAGGGGTCAAGACAAAGCACTTGGGAGGACCCGTCTGCAGAAAGTGATGAATTCATTATCGAAAGCAGTACTGGCCCGGTTGGTTATATTAATGAGTTGGGTAATTTGTATCTGAAGGGCCAATTATATGAGAATGCAATTCCATAAATAAAAACAGAGGACGGAAAACGAAGGAAAAATTAAAAGTTAGTGAAAATTCGTGTTAATTCGTGACTAAACAGCAAAATTGCTAAATCCAGCCGACGAACTCAGAACGTGCAGTTCCGAGCTTTGCTGCTGTAAGGGGATTTCGCCCTGCCATTCACCCCTAACAGCTAACAGCCAATTCTTCCACATCTAATTCCATCAGATGCTCGAGATACGTGTTCAATTCTTCTTCAGAAAAATTGGCGAGAAATTCCGGCTTGGCGCTTCTGTTTATTTCACAGATGCAATCTATCAGTTCCCTTTTACTCATTTGCAACATCCTTCAAAACTACTAAGCTGCTCCCCCAACCTATCCAGTATCGATAGGCTGAACTTTTTTTCTTTAGCCGACCGCCCGACCGCCGAACTAACGCCCTATAACATAAGACACTACATAACAGGCCTGGCCGGCCTTCGAGCACAACATATAGCTCGACCGAACGACCACCTCGCCTTAGTTGCTTCAATGTCCAATAAAATCGCCATCACAGGCAGTCAATCCAAACAAAAAAAATCAGGATTTTTTTCATTTTCCGCTTAAATGTTTGGGTATATAATCATCCCTGGAAAGATTGACATTCCAGCGGTACGGGTTGAGCAATTGTTACAGGCAGTAGGTGATTGGCGTGCTGAAAATGCAAATTCCATCCGGGGGCCAATAAAATGAAAGCCCTTTTAATAGCTGCTTTGAGCGCCGTAGTGATGCTTGCCGGCTGTGCAAGTTCCAGAACCTTCCAGCTTAAACAAAAGCGCGCAGCAGATAATTCTCGCGTGAAAAGAGAATACATTAAAAACCGGAAGGCCGCAGAAATAGCGAAAGAAGTATTAGAAGAAAAAAAGATCCTTGATGCTATAGAGCAGAAGCATCATCAGTAGGCCGAACCTGAACGCACGGAGCGAGAATAGAACACCAATGAAAAGACCTAAAATCAGTTGCAATTTTGGGGCGGTTTTGGTAAGCTAATAACATCGGAAACAATAGTAGTTTTGTCGACAGGTATATATGGGATATCTCGTATTCACTCTCGTGGCTTTGGTTCTGTTGGTAACTGCTCTGGGCCTTCTTTCTTCCCGGAGGTACAGGGAACGTATACATTTTGAAATAGGCGAGCGAGAGTGGACCACGGAGAAATTGCGTGAAAGCGAGGCGCTGTTGCGGACGGTCATAGATTCGACCAAAGAAGCAATGATATCTATCGGAGAGGATGGTTTGATAATCCTGTTCAATCCAGCCGCACAAAAGATGTTTGGGCGAGAAAAAAGGGAAATGATAGGCCGGCCGCTCGAATCTCTGATGCCCGAGCAGTACAGAGAAGCGCATCGGAAATATGTGAACAGCTATTTCGCCACGGGCAAACCACACGGCGCAATCGACAGGATTCTCGAACTGCCGGGCTTACGAAGTGACGGAACTGTATTCCCTATAGAAATATCTCTTTCCGCAGGCAGGCTTGAAGACAAACAGTTTGTGATTGCCATCGCCCGCGACATCACCGAGCGCAAGCAGATAGAGAATGCGCTGCGCAGGAGCGAGGAGCGCTTCCGGCAGGTTGCGGAAAACTCGCAGGAATGGATCTGGGAGGTGGACGCCGACGGTCTTTACACGTACGCCAGTCCGGTCGTTGAGAAAATTCTTGGATACAAACCTGAAGAGCTCATCGGCAGGATGCACTTTTACGATTTGTTCCACCCGGACAGACGCGAAGAACTGAAAAAAGCGGCCTTTGAGGTATACAACAAGAAGCAGTCTTTTCGCGAATTTTTGAACCTGAATGTTCACAAGAATGCCAGCCCGGTCTGGCTCTCGACCAGCGGCGTTCCCATACTCGATGACAAAGGTAATCTCCTTGGATACCGGGGCGCCGATATTGATATCGCCGGGCGCAAGCAGGTTAAACCAAGTTAAAAAAATTGCCTGAAAAACAAACAAGAAAAGGCTGTCACTTCAGGAAGAGCAAGCCCGGCAGAAAATCGTCCCTCATTACGCGAAAAAAAAGGACACGGATTTGTAGATGGTCAGTGCTCAAATGGTAAGTGGTAATTGGTGCCGAAGTAAGTCAAGATACAGGTCAAGGGCGACGAACCCGTCAGCCCGACCGCACCGGAGGGATGACAATGTTAGGGAATTTCGTATATCGTTTTTAGTATGTCGCATCGAGTATCCGGCATTGAGTATCCATCCACCAATCCACTAATCCGCTCTGTGGTCTCAGCGTTCTCGGCGGTTAATCCTTTCAGATGACTGAAACACATCTCTCACACAAATCAGGATATTTGCTGTCGGCCCCAACGCTCGGCCAGAGGTTCCAGCACCGCTGACATTTTGCGTAACTGCTCTTCTCCGCCACGACCGTCGTTTCGCCCGCGCCCTTTTGCAGCTTCACCTCGCTGACTATGCACAAGGCCGCAAACTGTTCAAGTCCAAACTCATTTAGAAGCCCGGCAAATTCCTCATCTTCGCAGTAAACGGTTACGCTCGCTTCCTGATTGCTCGCAATCTTTTTCTCCTGTCTCAATCCCTCAAGCACCCGCAGAACCTCGTCACGCAGTCCCATTAACTTCTGCCACCGTTCTTCGTCCCCTCGCCAGTCGATGGGCTCATCGACTTTTGGCATCTTAGCTAAATGAACGCTTTCAACCGCTTGAGACTTAAACTTCATCGCCGCCCACGCTTCCTCCGCCGTGTGAACCAGTATCGGCGTCAGCATACGAACCAGGCTGTCTAATATCTTATACATCGCGGTTTGGGCGCTTCGCCGCGACAGGCTGTCTGACGCATCGCAGTAGAGTCTGTCCTTGAGCACATCCATATAGATACTGCTCATCTCGACCGTGCAGAAATTATAAAGAAGCGAAAAAACCTTATGATAGACAAAGTTCTCGTAGGCTTCCGTCACGTTCGCAATCAGCTTTTGCAACTGCTGCACCGCCCACTTATCGACCTCGAACATATCATCGTAAGCAACGCTCATAGCCGGGTCAAAATCATCGGTATTGCCAAGCAGGTATCGCAGCGTATTCCGGATTTTCCGATACGCGTCCTGCGTCCTTCCTATCAGCTCATCGGTGCACCGTACATCTTCCTGATAATTGACACTCGCCACCCACAGCCGCAGAATGTCCGCCCCGTATTTTGCCACCTCATCCTGGGCCACAACATAGTTACCTAACGACTTCGACTGCTTCATCCCGTTCTCGTCAACGGTAAAGCCGTGCGTCAAAACATTCTTGAACGGCTCTTTCCCAGTCGCCCCAAGCGCCGCCAGAAGTGACAGTTGAAACCACCCGCGATGCTGGTCCGAGCCTTCCAGGTATAAATCGACCGGCACGGGCCACCCCGCATCCTTCACACACACACTGTACCAGCTACACCCCGACTCGAACCAGACGTCGAAGATGTTTTCTTCCTTATGCAGGTCGTCGAAGCAAAATCCTTCCGGCAATTCAAAATCATCGCCCAGAATCTGACGCGGCGAGTCCGTAAACCAGCTATCAGAACCGTGTTTGCCGATATGTCTCGCCACCGCCAATACGGACTCCTTAGTCATCAAGCTTTTGCCGTCCGAGTCCACAAGCGAGGGTATCGGCAGTCCCCAGCTTCGCTGCCTGCTGATACACCAGTCTGGCCGGGTCTCAAGCATACCCTCAATTCGTTTCTGTCCCCACGCAGGTATCCATTTTACTTTCGCAACGCGCTCCAGCGCCAAATCCCGCAGACTCTTGCCGATGCCGGGCAGCTCCCTGTCAACGCTGATAAACCATTGCTCCGTTGCCCTGAAAATCACCGGCCCTTTACTCCGCCAGCAGTGTGGATAGCTGTGCGAAATCTCGCCCTCGGCAAAGAGAAACCCTTTTTCGCGCAAATGATTATTTATGGTACTATCAATCTCCAACACTTTTCGTCCTCGCAGCCAATCCGGCACCGTATCGTCATACCGCCCATCGTCCAGCACCGGCGAATAGACCGCAAGCCCATACTTTTGCCCCGAAACAAAGTCCTCAAGCCCATGTCCCGGCGCAGTATGTACGAGCCCGGTTCCATCTTGAGTCGTAACGTACTCAGCCAGAATTACCATATAGGCGTCTTTGTCCGTCGGATTATCTTCCACAAACGGATGCAAATACCGAAGCCCTTCGAGTTCGCTGCCGCGTACCGCCTTTTCGCTAACCTGATATTGTTTCTTTTCCAGATTACCCGCTTCGACCACCGCCTCGACACGCTCGGTCGCTACTATCGAAACAAACCGGTTAACTTCTGTCTTCTGTTTTCTGTCCTCTGCCTTCTGTCTTCTGTCCTCTTTCTTCTGCTCATATCTTATCGCCGTATAATCCAGGTGGGGATGCACCGCTATCGCCAGGTTCGCCGTCAGCGTCCACGGCGTCGTCGTCCATATCATAAAGCAGACCTTCGCGGCTTCAGCCTCGCTTTTTTCAATCAAACCAAGCTCCACCAATCGGCCAACGCTCTCTTCGGCGACAGGAAAATTAACAAAGATACTCGGCGACGATATGTCCTTATATTCTAATTCAGCTTCAGCCAGAGCCGTCTCGCACCCAATCGACCAATGAATCGGCTTAAGCTGCTTATATACCAGCCCCTTATCGACCAGCTCCGCAAATACCTCCACAATCCCCGCCTCGTATTGCGGCTTAAATGTAAGATACGGCTTATCAAACTCGCCGAATATACCCAACTCCTGAAATTGTTTGCTTTGTATCTTGACGTATTTGCTCGCATATTTCTTACAGGCCTTGCGGATGTCCGGCTTACTCATCTGGCGCACCGCGTCCCCTAATTCCGCTGCGACCTTTGCCTCGATGGGCAGGCCGTGGCAGTCCCAGCCCGGCAGATACGGCGCATCGAACCCCGACATAGTCTTATACTTGACAACGAAATCCTTGAGCACCTTGTTGATAACGTGCCCCATATGGATATCGCCGTTAGCGTATGGCGGCCCATCGTGCAGTATATACAACGGCGCCCCTTTCCGTGCCTTGCGTATCCTGCCGTAGATGTTCTTCTTCGCCCATTCCTTGCGAAGCTGCGGCTCTCGCTGAACCAGATTGGCCTTCATTGAAAAGCTCGTCTTCGGCAGGTTCAATGTGTCACGGTAGCCTTTTGCCTTTTCCTTTTGCTCTGACATTCCAAAAATTCCTCAAAATTCTATTTACGAACCAAACATATTACGCATTCAATCGGACAAAGTCAACATCACCTTGTCATTGCCGGACCTGCTGTGCAGGCCGCGGCAATCTCATCCGTAACATTTTAGATTACTTCCCGTATCATCCTGTTGTCCTTTCTAATTTTTCTTCGTGTCTTACTGCCTTCGTTGCAAAAACTACAAACCTCTGTGCTCTCTGTGTCCTCTGTGGCTAAAAAGAAAAGCCTTCCGGACTTTGCTGCTCCGGAAGGCTTTTAATACCTGTTCATATAGCTTTCTCAGGGCAGCTTCAGCTTCTCCGCAATAATTATCATAATCGCAATGTTCATTATATTAGTCATAAATCCAAAACCCAATATACCAATTCACCAATCACTAATTCACTTTAGTCTATAATTCGGCTTATGTCAAGCGAAAGTTTAAAAAAGTCCAAAGATTTCCACAACTCAACACTATCTCTTGCCCTTGACAGTAGCTTTCCGTGCACTCGTCCAAGCCTTTAATAGCTGGCTGGACATAGTTTGCCGGATGCCTTTAATTTTCTTTATATTTTATAACGAACCTGCCTGATCCTAAAAGCCTCTTTTCCACCTTCCATTATATCAATAACTGTTTTTACAATATCATTATTGTCAATTGAGCCTGACAATTGCAACAGGCCTTTGTCATTACTTTGAGAGTCAAGCACTATAACCTGCTCAGCATCCCCTAAAACAACAATATTGGGGTTATGCGTACATGCTATTATTTGCCTGGTCTCTTTTAGTTCAGCAAGAATATCAACCAGCACATTGCCAACTAAACGATTGTCAAGGTTATCTTCTGGTTGATCAATCATTAATGGAGATTTCTCTGCCAATGCTATTAATGGAAGCATAGCGCTCGATCTTTGGCCTGGAGACAGCTTGTCCACTGGTTTACCATTAAGCATAATGCTTTCGTAATCATCCCAGCCTGTTTCCTGCATCTTGAGAACATCCAGCATAACTTTGCCAGCATCCGTAAGTACAGGAATGTCTGCGCCTTCGTGCTTCTCATATATCTGACAATTTTCTTTAAATTTGCTGACATGATTATCTGTTAAGTCCGTGGCAGTACTCCGCATTTCTTCTATCTTTCCTTGGAGGATAAACCGGCAAAATTCAAGCGGGTTAAAGTTAGACGAAATGATATCTTTCAATTTTTGCTCAACTCTCATCCCTCTTGACTTTAAAAATGCAGGTATAGCTTTTAAGAATGCCTCCCTGTCACCGGAAGGTATCATACGAATATCTATTTTCAGCTTATCATTTGTGAAGCGATTGAGTTTTTCCTTTACTTCCTCAACCTTGTTTGCCCTGATACAGGTAATCTGATTCTGGGACTGCTCTAATCTTTTCAGGATGTTACTTCTTTCTACAATTTTCTGTTTAAGCTCTTGCCACACTTCCACATAACTTTCTCTTAATGCTGTAACTGTCGCAAGCCTTTTCTTGGCATTACTCCTCAAATCGGCGATTTTCTGCTGATCTGGTTTGTCAGAGAACTGCTCTCGGAGGTCAGAATATAACTTGTTGATTTCCGTATCGAGGGAAGTGTCTTTTTGGCTTAACATATTTTCGAGTTCTTCAAGTCTGACTATGATTTCCCGAATGTTACTTGCTGTATATTGCTCAATCTGTACAACTCTCTTATCTTTCAGTTGCTCATCAGTCCACCATTTCTGGAGTTCCTCACCACCGGCTTTAAGTATTTTGTCCAGCCCTGAGCGGATATTAACAGGTTCTACTTCCTCAATCTTGGTTTTTAGTTCTGAGGTATTGTCACTAAGCTTGCTATAGACAGCCTTTTTAAGCGAAGCGAAATCTATGGCTTCAAAATGCTCTTTAACATCATCTTTATTTATCCTGTCAAAATCGTCTTTGAACTCTTTATACCGGTATATGAAGCCGTCATCTTTGTTAAGAATCTGATTAAGTTTTGCAATCTCTGCCTCAATTTGCCGTCTATTACTCTCCAATTCCACCAAGATTTGCTGGCGTATGTCTAAGGCTTCTGCAATGTTAGGAATCATTCTGTCAAGAAGCGATCTTTGCCTTGGAGTATCTCTTCCCAATGTTTCGATTTCACTCCATCCGTACAGCCTTAATGGATATTCTCCTGCTCTCTCAATATCGTCGACAGAAATATAATTGCCATCAAGGTCGTATACCTTAGTTGTATAGTCCTGTTTAGGATCATAAGTAGCTTCAAGTACCCGGATTTCACCATCACTTAATTTGTAGTAAATTCTTAACAGTGTGCCCTGAAGAGTTGCTTTTTGCAGGTCTAATATACGTGTAGACAGTTTATTAGCCTGATCAAGTTCTTTTAATGTCCTATTGTAGCCAAATACATATCTAAAAACCTCTAAAAGAGTAGATTTTCCTGAACCTCTGGGGCCGATTATACAATTTAAATTTTCAGAAAAGGCTATTGCTACATCCTCAAAAAACGATTCTTCTGAGCCGGATATGCTCATGCCTATTACCCTTGGTGAAGTAGGAACAACAATTTCGTCAGAAAACCTTATTCTTGTTTCCGGGAATTTCAGAGCATCCCTTAAGCCTTCTATCGAGAGTGTTGTCATCTTCACCATTGTAGTGCGTTGGTTGTTAGCATAATCTTCTATGCAATGTGCGTCATAACCCATTATGGTCGCTATGTTTCTTCTTTTTCCGTCAGTTTCATACCAGCGGTAAAACTCTTTGTGTTCTTTCTTTTGTATTTCTATTGCGTCAAAACCAAAATCGAATAAGAATTTCGTAAGTGATATATCTATTTCTATCTGCTTCTCCTTTTGTGTTTTAGGATCGAATGTCTGCAATGCAATTATGTTTTTAGCAGTCTGGCGAAATTCAGATCTCATGCCATTGCTGGATTCAATGTGAGCTGCAATGCACAATCCCCCAAGCTTATGAATTTCACTAACCCAGGCATTGAAATCTTTTATTTCAACTTCTTCTTTCCCTGTTCTTTTATTTTCAACAGGAATTCCTCTGAGAAGCGATGCGAATGTTTCGGGGTTTGAACCCGGTGGCATTATAACTGTAATATGTATCCTAACATCTCCCAAGACAGGAGTGGTTCGCACACTGATTTCCATACCTGGCAAAATAACTAAATGACTTTGCTTTGACGAATGATTTGCCAGCCGCTCAGCGTAGCTACACTTCATGTGGTCAGTTATAATCACTAGATCGCAGCCTGACCTATCTCGTATTATCTCATAAAAATCGGATTCTTTGTCGGCAGGCAGATAATTCTCTTTATTATTTAGATTTGAGTCTCCCTTGTTCTTACACCAGTCATGACTTAGGGGAGAATGACAATGAAAAGCAACCTTATAAAATTGAGCTATTCTCTGCTGAGATTTCTCGATTCTGGACAGTTCACTAGAGTATTTAGTCATCGCTATTCTCCTAAGCCTATCCCAACCATACTATGAAAACACTAATCCGCGAAGGCCCAAATAATGCTTATATGCTTTCCATATAATAACCCAACACCCCGTCTTTTCAAAATGGACCTGCCGGATTTCTATCAACTGGTGCGTCTCACTGATTTCTGCGTTCTTTAAGCCCACAATCTACCAATCCAAATAATCCCTGTCCACCATAAAATTCCGCCCCAAGGGCCTTCCACAATTTTACATTTTGCTTTTTGATATTTAATCTTATTTATACTTCCGCCTTTCCTTTTCGAAATGTCAATGCCACAGCTAAAATGTTCACAATAGGCAATCCTAAACCCATTAAGCAGACAAGCCACATAACAAGGTTCACGAAATGAGCATCCGCCACCTCAAAAATAAAGATAGTCAGAAAAGAGACGTTTACAATAATGGCAATAACCTTCAGAACAGAAGTAAGAATTTCCAACTTTTTATGAAATGTCAACGCAATAGTAATGAGCGTTACGGGAGGGAACACAAATATCAATATGAATCCTGCCCAGTCGATAAGTGTTTGAGGGTGAGCGCCAGACCTACTCACGATTAATAAAATGATGGCCAGGAAAATAGCGTTCAGGACAATAGCAATAATTTTGACAACTTTAGTAAGTCTCTTCATTATAAACCTCCAAAACCTAAAATCCCCGTCAAAACAGACGAATTTCCACAGTTGTTCATCCACCTCGCAGCGGCCATAAAATACCCCAAACACCCAAATCTGTCAAATCAAATTCGATTGACCAAAAAAAGTAATTTTTGGTCATTTTTTTCTTCTTTTTGTGCATTTTGAGCCTTTTCGCGGCAAAAAACCGCGTAATCTGCGCAATCTGCGTCTAATTTCTCTTCGTGCCCTCGTGCCTTAGTGGCGAGTTAATATAGGTAAAAAGGCGCGACCAAAAGCTGCCATAGTTAAAACCAAAATCCCAAAAAAATAAAAAATTTTAACTCCTTTATTACCAATAGCTTAATCCTGTAAATCCTGTCAAAAACAAGCCGATTTTCGTATCAAACGCGCACATTCGTGCATTTATAGAGGGACAGTTCTTTTTTCAGCCCTCATTTCGGGGCCGTCATCCCGAAGCCTTTGTTTTGAAAAACTTGTCCCGCACGTATTAGGCGTAAGCCTAAGTTTAATAGGTGCGGGATCAGGATTTCAGTAATTTGGATTTGTTTAGGATTTAGATATAAGGATTCCGGATTTCAGTCTGCCGGATAACTCCTTACCCAATATGATGTTACAATCAACAACAAATATCGAAGATCCGGCCTTTCTTGGACGGAATCATTTATCAATTATCAATAATCATTGTGCCCTCGGCGCCACCTCTACAACTGTAGTGAGCGCACTACAAATCGCTCATTTTATGCAAAACAAACCCAATTTCAGAAAAGCCAAAATGAACGTAAAGATGGTATCAACAGGGGATTATGAAAGAAAGGACACTTGGTGGAGCGGGAAAAACAAACCCAATTCAAACCCAATTCAAAGCCAATCAAACCCAATTAAAGCCAATAAAATGCCAAAACAAACCCAATACAAACCCAAACAAACCCAATTTCAAACCAGGTATCATCATAAGAGAATGATAATCAATAAAGAATTTCGCCTGCTGGTCATAAAGATGATGACTTTCGCGTATTCTCCCGGCCGCAGAATGTGTATTCACGCGGATTCCCGTTTTCCCTGCTGCTGCTCGTCCTCGCCGGACTGGTGTTGCAACTTTTGCCCGGACTTTGCAATTGACTTTTCAGGTCGGCCTTTGCGCTTACTCCTCAGAAAGCGGGAGAGCCTGCCCCCCAGCAGAAATTGCAGACCTAAGATTTACAGCCCAATCAATATGAGCCATGAGCCGGGGGTAAAAGGAGTAATCAGGGCCAGAAAGCCCAGAATAATACAAATAATACCAATAGATTTTTTTACAATTTGCTTCATTTGGTTTATTAGGAACAGCCACCGTTTTTTGTGTGCTGCCCCGGCCATTAATAGTTGGCTGTCCCTATTTTCATTTTCTGCTGGGCTTGTGAACTGCCGGCTTAGCGGTTCTTCATTCTGTGAAATATGGCCATCAAAACCAGGCCTGAAATCGCCATATAAATCCCCAGGTTTTGAGAGACTGTTCCGCCTCTGTAAATTGCCCACCAGCCGTACTCAAACGGATTATCATCGCGGACGAACTCTAAGAAGAACCGGGCGATGCCGTAAAGAAGGAACATCAAGGCAAACGTACAGCCGGGCTTGGCGAAGAGCTTTTTGAGTTTTTTTGATTTTGCGGCATTTTGCGACCGTCGCCAGAAAAGGTAGAGTAAAAGAGAGCAAAGAAACGCATTTGCAGATGAATACAATTCAGTAGGGTGAACATGCAAACAGCGATACGGACCATATTTGACCATATCTTTCTGTTGCTGTGTCAGTTGGTCGTACGGTTTTAAAATTGTGTTACCGTAGGAATAGTTGAAGAAATTGGCCGGCAATTCCAATTGCGGCTCGGGTCGGTTCCTTTGTGGGTTCGGGCGCACTTGACTGCCGTATGCGAATGAGCCGTAAGGAAACCGGACGCCCCAGAGCTTATCTGTCGGCTTTCCGAAGCAGCAGCCGTTGAGAAAGCAGCCGATTCTGCCAAACGCAAGCGCCAGCATCAAACCGATTGCCAAAACATCAAGATAGTGGCGAACAGGAAGCTTATGACGCCTCAGGTAAAAGAAGACGGCAGCGATGGCTAAAATCACGCCTCCTAAAAGTTCCAGGCCGCCATGCCAAATGGAAAATACAGAGAGCAGGTCTCCACGAAACCTGTCGAAATAGTGAATTACATAAAATAAACGGGCTCCCACCACCCCGGCGATTAAAGTGTAAAGGGCTGCGTTAGTGATAAGCGCGGGATCCGGCGTGAAACTGCGGCTGAGGCGCCTTATCACAAAGACCGCCGCGAGAAAACCAATGACCATCATCAGACCGTAGCTTTTGATAGTCAAATGGGTAAAAGGCAGCTCAAAAAGTTCAGGATACATCCATTGCGCTCCGTGTTACTCGTCGCTCGTGTCTCGTTCGAATCAGGAATTCTTATCCGCAGTTTTTATTTTGTTATTTTCGTCGAGGACGATTACTTTCGATTCAACTTTCCCGGCCTCTTCGCCCGTATAATAGCCGAAGCTGAAAATGATAATGATGTCGCCTGCCTTGATTAGCCGAGCGGCCGCACCAAGTATCACGACCTGGCCGGAATTCGCCTCTGCGGCAACCGCGTAAGTCTCCAACCTATTGCCGTTGCTCAAATCAGCAATGATAACAGACTCATAAGGCAAAATCCCCGCTGCTTCCATCAGTACAGAGTCTATCAGGATACTGCCGGCATAGTGCAGCTTCGTATCGGTAACCGTCGCCCGGTGCAGTTTACCTTTCAATATCTTTATCAGCATATTTCGTGCCTCGTGCTTCGTACTCGTGTGTTGATTTACTATTCAATAACGACTAATTAGACGTCATTATAGATTATTGTTTGCCGGTGTCCACGACAATGTTGTCAATTAACCGGGCTGGACCGATTCTGACAGCGACCGCTGCGAGGACTTTGCCGATAATCTTGTCGAGACTTTGCAGGCTCTCGGCGTCAACAATACTTACGTACTCTATTTCCACTGATGGCGCCCGACTTAATATTTTACGCATCTCGACGATAATTGTTTCGCTGTCTTTGGTGCCGGCTTCTATCATCTCCCGGCATTTTTGAAGCGATTTACAAATACAGGTTGCATCTTTTTTCTGCTCTTTGGTCAGATATTTATTCCTACTGCTGACCGCCAGTCCATCGTTCTCGCGAACAGTCGGGCAGACAACAATCTCCAGAGGCATATTCAAATCGGCGACCATTCGCTTGATAACGACCGCCTGCTGGGCGTCCTTCTGGCCGAAAAACGCAACATCCGGAGAAACGATGTTAAAGAGCTTCGCACAGATGGTGGTCACACCTCGAAAGTGCCCCGGCCGAAACCGGCCGCATAATGTTTCCGTCAACTTCTCGACGTTTACCCAGGTAACATTCTCCGCCCTATACATCTGCTCCGGCGTCGGAGCAAAAACAACATCGACGCCTGCTTTTTTGCAAATCTCAAGGTCTGCTTCGAGTGGTCGCGGATACTTTTCAAAATCTTCGCCGGGGCCGAATTGCGTCGGATTGACAAAGATACTGACAACAACAAAATCACATTCTTTCACCGCTGCTTCGATGAGGGATATATGCCCGATATGAAGAGCACCCATTGTAGGCACAAAGCCGACTCTTTTGCCCTTACTGCGAGCGGCCTTTACCAGGCTTCTTACCGATTCTATTGTTTCTGCAACTTCCATTTCCGTTTTTACTCTTTCGCCGCAGAATTCGCAACCATCTACAATAGTGTCATTCCTGCGGAAGCAGGAATCCATTTTTTGTTTTTATTCTCTTCTTTCTCTGCGCATTCGGCGGTCTCTGCGGTTAATCCTTTACGGCAACATAGCATTTTATTTGTTCTGCCAAGTGTTGCAAATCCGCATCTTTTGTGCAATCAAATTCTGACATCTGTTTACGGACAACGGGGCAGGTTTTCCAATCCTCAAAAAGCCGCCGGTAATCGGAATCGAGGCCTTGCAAAAATTGCAGCTCGATTTTCTGCTCGTAAGGACGATTGCGTTCGCGGATTCGCATCAGGCATCTTTGCGCCGAATCCTGCAGATATATCACCAACACCGGCGAAACAATTTGCGCAGTAAACGGCGGATAAGTCCTCTCATACAAGCCCAGTTGCCTGCTATTCAGTAACCGTCGCGCATATATCAACTCTTTGTCAAAGACATAGTCACTAATGGCAGTCTGTCCCGGCGCTAATGTGTCGCGGTTCATCTGTTCGATTCTTGTCGTCAAAAAATACAACTGTGAGTCTAATGCTAATTCTTTTTTACCCGCATATACGTCCGGCATAAACGGATTCGTATCGTAAGCTTCGAGCAGGAGTTTGCAGTCGAGCAGCTTTGATAATTCTGTTGCCAGGGTAGTTTTTCCCACGCCGATAATACCCGCCGCGCAAACAAGCTGCGGGACACTCGGATTAAGAACGAAATCCGCGTCATTCAGACGGCCTGCCAGCTCGTTCATCGGTTCTTTTATTACAGGGTGCACCAGTTCAGGATTGAGTTGGCAAAGACCTTTCAGTACGAACGAACGCAGGTGCATTTGTGGATGCGGGATGGTTAAGTCAGGATTGTTTATGACCTCCTGACCAAACAAAAGCAGGTCCAAATCAATAATTCTCGATGCCCATTTTTCTTTTTTTTCTCTGCCGAGCGATGCCTCGATGCCTACCAACTTTTTGTGCAGCTCTTCTGCGGCTAAGGTTGTTTTTATCTCAGCCACCGCGTTCAGGTATTTGGGCTGATTAGCCTGTCCTAACGGCGCAGTCTCTATTATGTCACTTACGCGAAGGACCTCCACACCCTCAGCTTCACCTAACATTTCAAGGGCGCTTTTAACAGACTTTTCCCTGTCACCCAAGTTGCTTCCAAGCCCAATATATGCCGTGGTTTGTTTAGCCATTGATATAAGTCATAACCGAAAAGTAGATAGTATAAGCGGAACTCTGTCAACGGGAAGCCGATGTCTTCAAAGTTTTTCGAGGCCCGATTAGCAGTACCGAACCTCGGGGCGGCATTGAAACGACAATCTTCCCTGCTTCATCCACTTTGGCTTGTTCGAGCCGACCACCGGCCGGTTCCGCAACCAAGCACTTAGCCGCTTTGGTTACCGAAACCGCCCCAGTGTAAGGCTTGGCGGCGATATTTACAACAAGCAGGATATCCCGGTCGTCCCGTACGAATCGTCCGACAATAATCCTGTCAGATTGTACACTCAACGCCCCATTTTCATACACACCGGCCAGCGCGTCAAAATCATTCCCTGATAGTGAAGGCTTTGCTTTAATAACGCGCCCACCAGCAGCCTGAAACCGTTCCAGCTTTTCTGCGGCCGGCTTAGGCAAGTCCACACCCGACGGCAGGACAAGCGCCGTAAACCGCTGCGGTCCAATCAATAAACCTGCATCGCGGACTTCTGCCCCTGCAAGCAGCTCGTGGTCAACGACAGCGAAAGAGATTTGCCTCTTTACCATCTGCCGGCCCAGTTCGAGAAACGACTTCTGTATCTGTTGCATCCGTTTAGACTGCGACTGCAACGTTAGCTTCTCAGCCACCGGTATGTACTCAGCCCAAAGGTCATAAATTGGATAGTACAGCAGCACCTTTGGCGCCGGCCGGGCCTCGCGCAATATCGCATTAACTCGACCTACAAAATCGCAATACGCACGATAGTCGCCGACCGACCGTTCTCTACGATTATAATAAAGCGTAAACTCCGTTACCCCAAGCGCCGCCTGCCACGCCGCAACCGCCTGCATATCCGCTAAGGAAACATTACCTATGCCCGCCATTCTCTGTGAGAAATCGCTGACCTCCGTCATCACCTTTCGCCGCCCATTTAGAAGCGCAGCCGAGGCCGGCAAACCCGCCGTCAACCAACCGCTGTAGATAACCGCTTCCGGATCCGAGTTGAGTAGGTCAAGTCCCGGGATATCCATACGCCCCAACACCTTCAGCGCGTTGCCCTCCAGTGGAACGTGGTGCAGTGGTGTTTCCTCCCACAACGTATGCCCCGATGATGCAACGCCGTGTGTTTGGGCCCACTCCTGAAGCTGTCCGAAGTAACGTTCAGCGACCAGGTCTGAGATAAGCGTCCAGAAACGCTGTCGTACCTGACGGTCGGTCTGGTCGGTTCCTACAAAAAGACTGCGGCGCACCGCCAGAATATCCTGGCCGTACCGCCTGCTATATTGTTCAGGTAAATCGTGTACCCAGGGCACCGACGGTAGCGGTTTAACATTCTCATCCAGCCGGTCAACTACCCGCACGTTTTTCCTTACATTCTCAGGCAGCGGCCCAATGTTCACCGCCATCAGAGAAGGCTCATCGGTGAACAGCGATTGAATGGTTTTGCCGAAATGCCTTTTGAGCCGGCGCCAATACGCCTTGTGCGTTTTTTCAATAAAGCATTGGACCGCCTCATCGTCAATCAGGTTAGGATACCGCCTTGCCGCATAGAAATTGTTGCTCGCGTGGGTATGCTCATACGCAGGCCGAAGTGCAAACGGTTCCCGCCGAGACTTATCATACGTCAGCGCAATCGCCTCGAACTTCGGATTATGTTTAAGGACCAAACCGCCCGCGGCACCGCTTGGATATCCATCCTCATCATATATCCACACAATCAGCCCAACCTCGCGGCACGCTTCCACTGCGTGAATTAGAGTGTCCCAGTGCTTCTGCGTTAAAAGGTATTTGTCAAAATTGACATTGCAAACAATCCCTCCTAATCCCAGCTCTTTTAATTTCTTCATCGCGGCAGGTGTGGCCTGCGCCGGAGGGATTCCATGCACAATCTGCATCGGTCGACATTCCATCGGCGGGTCCGACCATGCCGCCATCCAATTCGCCGGCAGCCCAAAAGACGACTGCGGTTTTACTTTGTTGACTGCTGGGCTGTCCGCCGTACTGCTGCCCGCTCCTCCGCACATCTGTCCCCAAACCAGGAAAGCTATTAGCAATGATATTAGAAATCTTCGCTCGTATCTGCCCGGACCGATATATGCTGTTATCACCTTGGCCATTTTATTATCAAACGGTGGCGAAACGCTCCATTGCTTCTTTTACATTGTCCGGTGTGGCAAAGGCGGTCAGGCGAAAATATCCTTCTCCCGATGGTCCGAATCCTGAGCCGGGCGTGCCGACGACGTTTGCCTTCTGCAGCAGCCGGTCGAAGAATTCCCACGAGCTTACACCTTTCGGCGTCTTCATCCAGAGATAAGGTGCATTCACCCCGCCATAGACCTCGTAGCCCAGCCTGCCGAGCGATTCCCGAATAAGCACCGCGTTGCCCATATAAATATCAATAATCTGTCGGCATTGCTTTTGACCATCGGGTGTATAAACGGCAGCCGCGCCGGCCTGCGATACGTACGAAGCCCCATTAAATTTGGTGCAGTGTCGTCTATGCCATAACGGATTGACTTCCACCTGCCTGCCGTCGGAGGTGTCGGCCTTGAGCTGCTTTGGCACAACGGTAAAGGCACATCTGACACCTGTAAAGCCCGCCGTCTTGGAGAAGCTGCGAAACTCTATCGCCACATCTTTCGCCCCCTCAATCTCATAGATTGAGTGCGGAATGTCCGGCTCGGTTATGAAGGCCTCATAGGCAGCGTCAAAGAGAACCACAGCTTTGCTGCTCCGGGCGAAATCGACCCACTTGCTCAAAACCTCTTTCGTAGCCACCGCTCCCGTAGGATTGTTCGGAAAGCACAGGTAAATAATATCAACGTGGCTCCTCGGCAGGTCGGGGATAAAATTATTTTCAGCCGTGCACGGCATATAGACTATTTTTTCAAACTGGCCGTTTTCATTGGCCTCCCCCGTCCTGCCGGCCATTACGTTACTATCAACATATACGGGATAGGATGGGTCGGTTATGGCCACGACATTATCTAAGCCGAATATGTCTAATATATTGCCCGTATCGCACTTGGCTCCGTCGCTGACAAAGACCTCGCTGCGTTCCAAATCAACACCCCGGCTGTTATAGTCATTTTCGATAATCGCCTCGACGAGAAAATCATAGCCCTGCTCCGGCCCATAGCCGCGGAAGCTGCCAGCGGCGCCCATCTCATCGACCGCCTTTTTCATCACCTCGATGATGGCCGGCGCTAACGGCTGAGTAACATCGCCGATACCCAAGCTGATTATCTTCGCGTCCGGATTCTGGGCCTGGAAGGCCCGCATACGTCTGCCGATTTCAGGAAACAGATAACCTGCCTGCAGTTTCAAAAAATTCTCGTTTATTGTAGCCATACTCAAACCTCGATACTTGATTCTCGATTCTCGTTACTCGATATCGAAGTTAGCAATTGTATTATCTGCACTATCGTACGTCAAGGCTGTTAGTTTTGCAGGGTGTGCACCGCACACCAATAACTGCTAATTTTTTCGCTTTTTTCGGTCTTCAGTTTGTGTTATACTGGTTCAGTGAACAGAATTTGCGGGGGATGGGTATGTAACCGGAAGAATGGAGGTTTGGGCTGTGAAAAAACAAAGACTTGTGGCAAACTTATGTGTCAGCTTTGTCATCGTGCTATTGATTAACGGTGTGCTTACGGCTGACGAAAAGAAGTCTCAAAGCAAGCCAGAGGTTGAATTCGAGATACGAAATATCGAAGGCTGGTCGGTCTATATCAACAAAAAGGACCTCGCTGAACATAAAGAGCCGATGGATGAAGCGCTCGACCATCTGCAGAACCAGCTTTACCAGGCTGTACAAGTGGTGCCGCGGCCGGCGGTAACAAAAATGCAGGAGCTTGTACCCATCTGGGTCGAATACGACAAACTCGGCACCGCTTACCACCCGCAGCGTAAATGGCTGACCGACCGAGGTCATAAGCCGCCGGAGGGACTGGATTCGATGGCTGGATTCTGCAAAGCCAAAAGCTTCTGCAAAAACGCGCTTCATCAGCCGTGGGTGGTACTGCACGAACTGTCGCACGGGTACGACTATCAGTTTTTAGGTGCTGGCAGGCGCTATAGCAATAAGGTAATCGAGGCGGCTTACAAGCGGGCGGCGCGAAGCGGCACCTACGAAAAGGTTCTGTGCCGATATTCCACGGGGACAAAGCACTACGCAATAACAAACAAAATGGAATACTTCGCGGAGAACACGGAGGCGTACTTCGGCACCAACGATTTTTATCCGTTCGTTCGGGCCGAGCTTCGGGAGCACGACCCGCACGCATCTCGGGTGCTGGAGAATTTGTGGGGCGTAGACGTCGAAGCGGAAACTCGCAAAATCGATTCGCTTGTGAAGCTTATTGAGCTCCAATCATACGGTGCCGTATTCACCGACGATAGTCCTTCGCCGTCGGCGAGCGGCGGGGCCGCATACGTTCCGACGGCCAGATACAAGCAGCGCAAAGTCGAGGGATGGACCGTTTACGTAAGCCCGCAGTTGGACAAGTGGACCGCATTGTCGCGGGAGTCGTTGAAGCTGCTGCGGCACAAGCTGCACATGGTCAAGCGCTATGTCCCCGAAAAGGCCCTGAAGGATTTGCAAAAAGTACCTATCTGGTTGGAGCTTGAAAACCCGAAAGTGCCGTACATGACGTATCACGCCTCGAAGGAAGTGCTTAAATCACAGCACCAGAATCCTGATAAATTCGGCGCGGTCGAGATTGGTAATGTCACCAACTTTATGAAATGGGCGTTTCTCCAGCCGTTTATGACTCTAAACCAACTGGCGCGGGCGTATCACGACCGTGTATTGGGCCATGACAACGCTGATATTAAAGCTGCCTATCAGCAGACCATCGAGAGCGGCAGGTACGACCTTGTCCTGCGGTTCGACGGACAATACGTTCGACACCCGGCACTGGCCGATGCGAAAGAATACTTTGCGGAGATGACCGAGACATACTACGGCGTCAACAACCATTATCCGTTCCTTCAGTTTGAGCTGAAGCAATACGACCCGAACGCCTGTGACCTGCTGACTAAATTGTGGCAAGGCAAAGCAAAGTAGATATCGATTTTTAGCTAACTTTTAATTGGAGGTAAAATAACATGAAAACACACAGTTCAAAATTAAGGTTTTATTTTATCGCCTGCTTGTTGGTTCCGTTTTTCGCGGTGCGGTGTGCGGGCGATATCACCTTTTATGTTTCTCCGGAAGGTAACGACCGGTATTCGGGCCTTAAGGAGCAGACGAACAAAGAGTGGACGGACGGGCCGAAGGCATCGCTGGCCTCCGTGCGGGACGCGATTCGCAAGTTCAAATCGAAAAGGACGCTCACAAAACCGATACGGGTCGTTATCGAAGATGGGACATATCCCATGATAGAGCCGTTCGTTCTGACTCCGCAGGACAGCGGAACAAAAGAATACCCGATTACTTATGAAGCGGCTTCCGGCGCCCGGCCGATATTTACCGGCGGTCGCGTCATCAAAGGATTCAAACGCGGACCAAACGGTATCTGGCAAACGAAAATTCCGGAAGTTGCCGACGGCAAGTGGTATTTCGAGCAGCTTTTCGTCAATGGCAAACGCGCCGTCCGCGCCCGCACGCCCAACAAGTTCTACCACTATATGGGCCCGACGTCCGAGATTCCAATGGAAGGCAAACAGGGCCAGTTTCGTCGAACCACACAGGTGCGAGGCGATGTCCTCAAACCACTACAAGACCTTAATGCCCGCGAGCTTGGCGATGTCACGCTCATGGCCTATCATAAGTGGTGCATAACTCGCCGATTCATAACGGCAATCGACACGTCGGCCAATGTGATAGTTACAATCGGAGAGAAGCTGAAAAGCTATTCCGGCTGGCCGAACAATACCCGCTTTCACATCGAGAACTTCAAGACAGCTCTCGATATGCGAGGCGAATGGTTCCTGGCTCGCGATGGTACGCTCTCTTATATGCCGCTGGCCAACGAAAATATGAGCAAAGCGCATGTCGTCGCGCCGGTAATCGAAAAGCTCGTCGTCTTCGAGGGCAAACCCGAAGCAAAGCAATTTGTTGAACATATCCGATTGAAAGGTCTCATCTTTCACCACAACCAATCGCTGCTTCCGCGAACCGGATACTACCCGTTTCAGGCCGCGTATGTCACGGAAGCGGCAATAATGGCCGACGGTGCAAGAAATATTCTAATTGAGGATTGCGAAGTTGGGCACGTCGCTACTTATGGTGTCTGGTTTCGGCAGGGCTGTAAGGACTGCCGACTGGCACACAGCTATATACACGACCTTGGAGCAGGAGGGATACGAATCGGCGAAGGCCGGATTCGGCCCGATGAGCCGTCCCGCACCAGTCATATCACGGCTGACAACAACATCATCCGCACGGGTGGCCGCATCTATACCTCCGCCGTGGGCGTCTGGATAGGACAAAGCGGCGATAACACCGTGACACACAACGATATCGGTGACTTTTTCTATACCGGCATCTCCGTCGGATGGCGATGGGGATATTCGGAAAGCCTCGGCAAACGTAACAACATCAGTTTCAATCACGTGCATCATATCGGCTGGGGCGTCCTCAGTGACATGGGTGGCATTTATACGCTCGGCCCTTCGGAGGGAACAATCGTCAGCAACAACATATTCCACGATGTCTATTCCTACTCCTACGGTGGCTGGGGACTCTACACCGATGAGGGCAGTACCGGCATCGTTATGGAAAACAACCTTGTCTACAACACGAGGACCGGCAGCTTCCACCAGCACTACGGCAAGGAAAATGTCGTTCGCAACAATATCCTCGCCTTTAGCAAGCTGTATCAGGTCCAGGCGAGCCGGGTGGAGAACCATCTGTCATTTACATTTGAAAACAATATCGTCTACTATGATACGGGAGTGCTTCTGTCGGGACCCTGGAATAGAGTCAGGCTCAAGATGGATAACAATTGCTACTGGGATGCAAGCGGCAGGGAAGTCAAACCGATAGGTAAATCGCTGGCCGACTGGCAAAAAGAGACCGGCCACGATAAAAACTCCATTATCGCCGACCCGCTGTTCGTCGACGCCAAAAATTCCGACTTCCGCCTAAAGCCAAACTCGCCGGCGCTAAAGGTAGGCTTCAAACCGTTCGACTACACCAAGGCCGGTGTATATGGTGACCCGGCCTGGATCAATAAGGCAAAAGAAGTAACATATCCACCCCTGGAGATTGCGCCCGACCCGCCGGCGGTTTCAATCAATGACGGTTTTGAGAATACTATAGTCGGGTCCAAACCGGCCAGCGCCGAGTGCCACGTGGAGAACAAGGGCGATTCGATTACTGTAACCGCTGAGACCGCAGCGGCCGGAAAGCACAGCTTAAAGATTGTGGATGCACCCGGGCTTCGCAATGCCTTCAACCCGCATTTGGTCTTTAAGCCGAATCACGCCGACGGAGTAACCCGCTGTGCCTTCGATATGCGCATCGAGGAAGGCGTGCAGCTCAATCACGAGTGGCGCGATTGGCGAAGCTCACCTTACTATGTTGGGCCCAGCTTCTGGGTCAATGGGACAAAACTACAGATTGCCGCCAGGTCATTGATGGAGCTTCCCGTGGGCAAGTGGGTGCATTTCGAGATTGCGGCAGGGCTGGGCAGTAAAGATACCGGCAAGTGGGATTTGACTGTTACTGTACCAGGCCAGGTGCCCGGAAGATTTTCGGGCCTAAAGAACGGCAGCTCAAAATTCGAAAAACTCACCTGGGTAGGCTTCACCAGCAACGCTACAAACAAAACCGTCTTTTACCTCGACAATCTTGAGTTGATTAACAAAACGTAACGGACAGGAAACAATATTATGAAAGAAGAAGTCAAGAAAACTATGTCACGTCGCACTTTTATGGGCGCTACGGCATCGACGGCCTTTGCCTTCTCCATTGTTCCCGGCAAGGTGCTGGGCAAAGAAGCACCAAGTAACAAGCTCAATATCGCTGTCATTGGCGCCAGCGGCCGGGGCGGGGCCAATCTGAGAGGCGTACAAAGTCAAAACATTGTCGCCTTGTGCGATGTCGATGCGGAAAGGGCCAAAAACAATATCAGTAAAAACTCCGGGGCCAGGCTCTTTCGAGATTTTCGCGTGATGTTAGATAAAATGGAAAAGGACATTGACGCCGTCATTGTCTCTACCCCCGACCATACCCATTACGTTGCTGTCATGGAAGCAATTAAACGAGGCAAGCACGTCTATTGCGAAAAACCGCTGGCCCATTCGGTTTACGAAGTTCGCAAGCTCACCGAAGCGGCCCGCAAATACAAAGTCGCCACCCAGATGGGCAACCAAGGTCATTCGAGCGAACATATTCGACTGGTATGCGAATGGATACAAGATGGTGCTATCGGCGATGTTCGCGAAGTCCATGCCTGGAGTAATCGTCCTCAGGGTGGATATGCTTTTCCGTCGAGTTTGCCGCGGCCGACGGATACTCCGGCGGTGCCTGATACGCTGGACTGGAAGCTGTGGCTTGGGCCTGTGCAGTATCGCCCCTATCATCCGATATATGCCCCGGTCTTCTGGCGCGGCTGGCTCGATTTCGGCACCGGCGCGCTCGGCGATATGGGATGCCACATCATCGACCCCGCATTCTGGGCATTGAAACTTGGCAGCCCGGTTAGCGTTCAAGCCGACACTTCATATAATCCCGGTATGGATTTCTGGGACACGGTCCTTGACGGTTCTAAGAGATGGAATTCGGAAATCAGCGGCAATATCGAGGCAATGAAAAAAGAAACATATCCCGCCGCTTCGCGGGTGACCTATCAATTTGCGGCTCGCGATGGAATGCCTCCCGTGAAATTAACCTGGTGGGATGGTGGTATTTTCCCGCCGCCTCATAAAGATATGCCTAAAGGCTTTAACGGTAACGGCGCAATTCTAATTGGCGACAAAGGTGTAATCAAACACGGCTCTCACGGAGCAAACGGATGCAGAATTATTCCCGAATCCAAAATGCAGGAGTATATGAAGCACCTGCCGCCAAAATCGATCAAACGAGTCAAGGGCCACCATCAGGACTGGCTCGATGCCTGCAAAGGCGGCGACCCCGCCAGCAGCAATTTCGATTACGGCGGACCGCTCACCGAGATGGTACTTCTTGGGGTCATTGCGATGCGTAACAGCGGGACGAAGCTACTGTGGGATAACGAGAAGATGAAGTTTACAAATAAAAAAACGACAGCTAACGAACTTATCAAGCCGGAATACCATAACGGCTGGACGCTGTGATTAGCTGCCGGATTTTACGGAGTAATCTAAATGGATAGACGACAATTTTTGAAAATGGTATCTGCGTCTGTATTATCTGCAGCTTGTGTGCCTTCTATTGTTGATGCGCGAGAAAAGAACAACAAACCGAATATCCTTTTGATAATGGCTGACGACATGGGGTATTCCGATATCGGCTTTTACGGCGGCGAGATTAATACGCCGAACTTAGACTCTCTGGCGAAAGGCGGGATACGCTTTACACAGTTTTACAACTGTGCCAAATGCAGTCCGACCCGCGCATCTCTTTTGACAGGGCAGTACGACCAGGCGGTGGGGGTAAGGAACATGGAGAATGGCGCGACATTCGCCGAGGTGCTGCGTGGAGCCGGTTATCGAACAATCGCATCGGGCAAATGGCATCAAAGCCCGCTTCCGACAACCCGCGGGTTCGACCGATACTTCGGCCTGGCGGACGGGTGCTGTAATTTTTGGAATCCAGGAACTAAAGCCAGACCGGGTGAAGGGGCGCCCGGCAGGAAAAAAACGACACCGCGCCGATGGGCGATTGAGGGTAAGGCAATCATGGGATATGTCCCCCAGAAAAAAGACTTCTATACTACCGATGCCTTTACGCAGTACGCTATCGACAGGCTCGATGAATATGAGAACGAAGATAAGCCTATTCTGTTGTATCTTCCGTTTACGGCGCCTCATTATCCGCTGCACGCATGGCCGGAGGATATCGCCAAATACCGCGGCAAATACATGGCCGGGTGGGACAGTATCCGCGAGAGACGCTATAAGCGCCAGATAGAGATCGGGATGTTGGATCCGAAGTTTGGGAACTCGCCTCGCGATGAGCGTGTAAAGAAATGGGATTCGCTCAGTAAATCGCAGCAGGACGCCGAAGACCTGAAGATGGCCGTATATGCCGCCATGATCGAACGAATGGATTATGGTATAGGCCGGGTCTTTGCCAAGCTCAAAGAAATCGGAAGATGGCAAAATACGTTAGTCCTCTTTCTCTCTGACAACGGCGGTTGCGCCGAAACCCCCGACACAACTCCCAACATACCGCCCGGACCGGTGGAGGGCTATCGCGCACTGGGCCCTGCCTGGGCCAATGCGAGCAATACACCATATCGCAAATACAAATCGACGGATTATGAGGGCGGCAACTGCACGCCTTTTATTGCCACTGGCCTGCCGTCATCAAGCCGGGACAAATCACTAATCAGGTGGGCCATATTATCGATGTTCTGCCGACTTTCATGGATATCACCGGAGCTCGCTATCCGGACCAAATTGACGGCAGAAAACTTAAACGCCCGCAGGGCAAGTCCCTTCTGCCCATTTTCAAGGGCAAAAAGAGAAAGGCCCATGACGTTATCTATTGGCAGTTCGGCAAGGGAAAGGCCATCCGTATTGGTGACTTCAAACTTGTCAAATACGGTAATTCGGACTGGGAGCTATACGACATGGCAAATGACAGGACCGAATTAAACAACCTTGCCGCCCGATATCCCGACAGGACCAAACAGATGAGCCGGATGTGGGAAAAATGGCGGGCAAACGTCGGACGTAAGATATAGCCGGCGCAAAGTACTGCAAGATACAGACTGGAGACAGAAGGTGACAATTAGTCGTCGTGATTTTCTTAAGAGTACGGCGGCCCTGCACGGGATAGTGTCAATTTTCGGATGCGGCGTGGCTGCCGCTAAATCGGTCAGGAAAAAACCGAACATTATTTTGATGATGGCCGATGACATCTCGGCAAAGGAGTTCCCAACTTACAACATTCCAAAACCGACCTACGGCAACCGGCCCTGCTCCACGCCGGTTTTTGAGAAGATCAAGAATGACGGCGTCCAGTTTGCCATCGCCTGGGCAACACCGTTATGTCATCCCAGCCGGGGCATGATTATGACCGGACGTTACGCCCATCGCACCCAGTGGTGGTCCAACGGATTTTCCCCGGCTGAAGGAGAAAACGGTTATCCATTGTATCAATCTCATCTGACACTGGGTCAGATTACCAAAAGCGCAGGCTATGCCACGCAGTTTGTCGGCAAGTGGCAATTAGGCGGAACGCCCGACGGCTACGATTTTGACGAGTATGTATTCACACCCGGTAAGTATGCCGCTCGTGCTCCGGCGGAAAAGAAATCCTCAGAATCAGGCAAAGGAAAGGCATCCTTTTATTGGAACCCGGGCTATAGTCTCAGAAACCATCCGGACTATCCCGACAGTTCCGGAACAAAGGAACAAACATTCAAAACTACGTGGAAGGACTTTGCCGCCGATATCGAGCTGAAGTTCATTAAGAACTTCATGAAGAGAAAACACGAGAAAAGCGAACCCTTCTTTGTCTACTGGCCCGCTCACATGGGGCATGGAAACTGGGATTTCGAAAATGAGCGCATGGGATATCCCGGAGTGCCGCCAATGGATAAGAGGCTTTACCCCAGAACTCCAAAGATAAAAACAACCGCACCCGACGGAACCATCGTGCAAAAAACCCCTCCGGGCATCAACTATCATGTCCAGTATCTCGACTACTGTCTTGGTGAGCTCATCAAAGACACTAAGAATATTGGCATCAACAACAATACTATCATTATTTTTACAACCGACAACGCGACAACCGAATATGGCAAAGGCCTTAAAGGTGCTGTTAAGGAACACGGCCCCATGGTGCCGATGACCGTTTACGGCCCCGGATTGGTTAAACCTCGGGGTCAGGTGAACGATTTGGCGAGCCTGGTGGATATCGCGCCGACGGTGGTCGAGCTGGCTGGGGCAAAACTACCCGGCGGTTATGCCTTTGACGGAAAGAGCATGATGCCGTTCGTCTCAGGCAAGACCTCCATACACAGGGATTGGCTCTATTCTTATAATGCCGAATATCAAATGGTCCGGACCCGCAATGTCTGCAGGGACGGCATGGGCTTTTATTGGGATACAAGGGGTACTCGGGACCAGGCGCAATATCGGCTGATTGACGAAGCCAAACCCAACCCCGCCCTGCGAAAAGATATTGAACTGATTAAGACAATCCTAACCAAATACCCCACCGCCCCGCTGAGCGGACCAATGTATGAACGCTATATGAAGGCCAAGGAGGGAAAACGCGAGCGTTGGGACAAGACCAGAAAGAAGATCCTGAGCCGCAACATTGGACAGACGTTGTGAACAGAATTGAGAGAATCATTATGTGGAAAAAGCTATATTCCTTCGTTTTGATTTGCATATTGGTCTGCTCCGGTTGTGTCTCGGCCGGCCGGATTAACCAGTTAAGTCCCGAAGAGAAGAAGCAGGGATTCAAACTGCTCTTCGACGGCAAATCGATGGACAAGTGGCGAAACTACAAATCCAAAACCATCCGGCCCCAATGGCAAATTATCGACGAAGCAATGGTCCTGACCGAAAAGGGTGGCAAGGACATAGTGACGAAGGAAAAGTTCGACTATTTCGATTTCCGGCTTCAATGGAACATCGCCGAAGGGGGCAACAGCGGGATTATGTTTCGCGTGGATGAATCAACGACGAAACGACTTCCCTGGATGGTCGCACCGGAATTCCAGCTTAAGGATCGCTATGGAAAACCCAGAAAAAGTGCAGGCGCGTTGTATGGTTTGGTGGCGGTACCAGAGGGCATTGCCAAGAAGGCGGGAGAGTGGAACACGACACGCATCCTGCTTGCGCCGGGACCTAATGGGAGAGAACAACTGAAGTGCTGGCTTAACGATACCCAGACGGTCGACCTTGTTATCGACCACGCGCCCGACAGCGAATGGTCAAAACTAATCAAGAGAAGAAACAAGGAGAAGGATGTAGCGGGTACAAAGTTTGAACTGCCCGCCGAGTTTTTCAAGACAACTACCGGCCCCATCCTCCTGCAGGACCACGGCGCCCGTGTCGCCTTTCGAAATATCAGGATTCGCAAATTACCCACGATTGCGCTCTTAGCCACTTCTGAAGCTGGAAAGGTCAGCGTAATCCCTCGGCCTGTTTCCGCAGAATACTCCGAAGGCTTCTTCACTATTACACCTGCCACACTCGTCATCGCAGAGGATAAAGCGGCAACCGAGGCACAAAAACTAATTGATACCCTGGCACCTGCTATGGGATTCCGATTGAAACTGGCCACCTCCTCAGGGCCCCAGGACAGGGTCATAAGGTTTGAACTAAGCGATAAACTACCTCAAATCGGCAACGAAGGTTACACGCTCGATGTCACCGCCAAAAGTATTGTAATTCGCGCTGCTAAACCGGCTGGCCTTTTTTACGGCAGTCAAACATTGCGACAGCTTCTGCCTGCGTCCGTGTTCAGCAAGACGAAGGTCAAAGGCGTAACCTGGAAAGTGCCGTCTGTTATGATTACCGATTATCCACGCTTCAAATGGCGGGGTCTGCTCGTCGACCCGGCTCGTCACTTTATTCCGAAACCGGACCTGCTGAGATTTATCGACGCAATGGCGCTCCATAAGCTAAACAGCCTGCAGATTCACCTGACGGACGACCAGGGCTGGCGTATCGAAATCAAAAAATACCCAAAGCTGACGGAAGTCGGTGCCTGGCGTGATGAAACACTCATCGGCCACCTGCATAAAGGCCCCTTACTATTTGACGGCAAACGCCACGGAGGTTTCTACACACAGGCCGATATCCGTGAAATCGTGCGGTACGCATCGGCACGCCACATAAATATCGTCCCCGAAATCGAAATGCCAGGCCACGCCAGGGCGGCAATCAGTTCATATCCTCATCTTGGCGTGTTTCCCGAAAAGCAGAAAGATATCAGGGTGTGGACCCGCTGGGGTGTCAGCGGCGACATTTTTGCACCTCGTCCCCGCACCATTGCGTTCCTCCAGAACGTGCTGACCGAAGTCATGCAGCTATTCCCGAGTAAATACATACACATCGGCGGCGATGAAGCCGTCAAAAACCACTGGAAAGCAAGCGAAGAATTCCAGGCCCTCATCCGCGATAAAGGCCTCAAAGACGAAGCCAAGCTTCAAAGCTGGTTTATCAAACAGATGGATACCTTCCTGACCAAGAATGGAAGGCGCCTCGTGGGATGGGACGACATCCTTCAGGGCGGCCTCGCACCCGGTGCCGTCGTAATGTCCTGGCGAGGCGAGACCGGCGGCATCACATCAGCAAATGCCGGACATGACGTCGTAATGGCCCCAACTTCACACACCTATTTCGACTATTACCAGGGACCTGCCGACAAGGAACCTCTGGCAATCGGCGGTTATGTCCCCCTTGAAAAAGTTTACCAATATGAACCGATTCCCAAAGCAATCGACGCCGACAAAGCCGGCCATGTGCTTGGCCTGCAAGCCCAGTTATGGAGTGAATACATCCCCGACCCGCAGCATCTGGAGTACATGGCTTATCCGCGTGCGGCAGCGCTTGCTGAAGTCGGATGGTCTCCGAAGTCTTTGAAGGATTATGACGACTTCCTGGCCCGCCTCCGCCAACACATACAGCGTCTGAAAGCTATGGACATCCGTTACCGACCTCTCGATTGACATTCTGCCGTAATTTGATTCGGTGTCATTCTGAACTGAGTAAAGCGAAGTGAAGAATCTCACTTCATCATTTGAAATTTCTTGTTCGATGGTGGATATTCCTTTTTTTTTTTTATGTTTACCCACGTAGGGTGCGATATTTCGCACCTAATTTAGTGGGGTGTGCAAAATTTGTTTTTGCACACGCATAAACTGTCATTCCCGCGAAAGCGGGAATCCATTTTTGAACATTTGAATTTGTTTCGTATTTCGATATTCGTATTTCGTGCTTATGCGAGCTATGTAGGGTGCGATATTTCGCACCACTTTAATTATATCGATTAATTCTCCTATAGTGTCAAAAAAATCCTGTTATCCTGTCTAATTTTTCCTTTGTGTCTCCGTGCCTTCGTGGCTAATGCCATCTGCCCCCAACTCTCCGTCTACCGTCTTGAGTCTTGCATCTTGAGTCTAATGAAGCCAGGTTGGGCCGTAGGTTATATCAACCTTGAGCGGGACATCGAGCTTTATGGCATCGGACATCTCTTTTTCTATCCACTTTGCGTGTGTGTCTGCTTCGCCGGTGGGCAGTTCGAAAACCAACTCGTCGTGGACCTGCAAGATGAGTTTTACAGGCAGACTTTCAGTTTCGATTTTTCCCTGAATGCTGAGCATCGCCACTTTTATCAGGTCAGCAGCCGAGCCTTGAACGACGGTGTTGATGGCAAGCCGCCGGGCCTGTGCGCGCTTGTTGGCGTTCTTGCCGGCGAGATTCGGGATTTTACGCCGGCGGTGCAGAATAGTCTCGGCGTATCCGGTTTGTTTGGCTTTTTCGACACAATCATCCATAAACTCCCGGATTGAGCTGTAACGGGCGAAATAATCGTCGATGAACTTTTTGGCCTCGGCCTGGCTTATTCCAATCGAGCGGGACAGGCCAAACGGGCCTTGGCCGTAAATGATACCGAAGTTGACCGCCTTGCAGCGCGAACGCATTTCGTCCGTTACCTCATCAATGGTGCAATTAAAAATCTGTGAGGCGACGAAACGGTGGATGTCCCGGTCGGCGTCAAAGGCAGCGCAAAGGTTCTTGTCGTTTGAAAAATGCGCTAGCAGCCGAAGCTCGATTTGCGAATAGTCGGCACTCAGGATGCAGTCGGTTTCGTTCTTTGGAATAAAGGCTGCGCGGACCTTTCGGCCAAGCTCCGTGCGGATGGGGATATTTTGTAAATTCGGGTCGCTGGAGCTGAGCCGACCCGTGGCGGTAACAGTCTGATTGAATGAGGCGTGTACGCGGTTTGTGCGCGGATTTATAAGCAGGCCCAGTTTGTCAACGTATGTATTTTTCAATTTGCTGAGCATACGGTACTGAAGAATCGGCTCAATAACAGGATGCTCGTGCAGCAGTTGTTCGAGCACTCCGGCATCGGTACTCCGCCCGGCTTTGCCGATGCGAATAGGTGTGAGCCCGAGCCTGTCAAACAGGATTTCGGAAAGCTGCTTCGGCGAATCTATGTTGAAGGTCTCGCCAGCGAGTTCGTAAATCTTCTCCGTCAGGGTTTCGATGGCCCCGGTAATTTGGCCTGACATCTTTCTCAGCAAAGCCGTGTCGAGCGAGACGCCGTTGTATTCCATCGCCGCCAGCACCGAGACCAACGGCATCTCCACGTCCTCGAATAATTTTTTTAGCAGTGGTTCGTTATCGAGGCGGTCTTTGAGGTAAAGATAAAGTTGAAAAGTAATGTCGGCATCCTCCGCGGCGTACTCGCAGGCGGCGGCGGTGTCCACTATATCGAAGGTGAGCTGGTTTTTGCCCTTGCCGATAAGGACTGAGATTGGAATACATTCGTAATTTAGAAAATCGGCAGCCATTTTGTCGAGTGAGTGCCTTTGGCTTGGTTCGAGACAATAAGAGGCGACCATCGTATCAAAGTGGATTCCCTTTACGGTCAGGCGTGCATTTTGCAGGATGAGCAGGTCGTACTTTATGTTCTGGCCGATTTTTTTTACGCTTTCATCCGCCAATATCGGCGCGAGCTTTCGGCGAACTGCGGCAAGGTCAAGATGCTTTGTACCCATCGGGGCCCTTACGGGGAGATAAAAGGCCTTATGCGGCTGCCAGGAAAAACTCATGCCGACAAGGTCAGCCCGCATGGCATTCAGTGAGGTAGTTTCAGTGTCGAGAGCGAACAATTTTTGCTTCTTGAGTATGGCTAAGAAGGTATCAAATTTTTTCTGCGTGTCGATTAGCTGGTAATCGTGTTCGATTGTTTTGGCGGAGGCGGGATGCTGCAGAGCAGTATGGCTGGCTTCTCTACCCCCTCCCTCACGGTCTGGGCCCTGTTGGATGGATTGTGGGCCGGCGGCAGGTGATAGGCCGAGCTGTGTGAGCAGGCGGGTGAAGCCAAGCTCGGTGAAGATTTCGGAAAGTTTTGGTTTGTCCGGTTCGGTGAGTTCGAGACTGTCATAGTTTATTTTCAAAGGCGCATTGCAGTTTATGGTTACAAGCTCTTTGCTAAGATAGGCCTGCTCTTTATATTTGCGCAAGTTTTCGCCGCGTTTTCCTTTTATTTCGTCGGCGTGCCTGTATAGTTTATCGAGAGAACCGTATTGTTGAATCAGCTTAACGGCGTTCATTTCCCCGATTAGCGGTACGCCGGGTACATTGTCTGAAGTATCACCCTGTAAGGCCAAAACATCGAGAAAATCTTTTGGATGAATTTTATATTTTTCAAACAGCACATCATCATCAAGTACTTCACCTTTTTTGATATCGAAAATGTAAGTATGGTCATCGACAAGCTGATACATATCCTTGTCTTTTGCGCAGATGTATGTGTCGATACCTTTTTTCGCTGCTTTCTTTGCGAGTGTCCCTATTATGTCGTCGGCTTCGAAGCCGTCTATGCGTAATGTGGTGATGTTCATCGCCTCTAAAATCTGCTCGATTCGGTCAATTTGGGCGGGCATATCAGGCGGCATCGGGGGGCGGTTGGCCTTGTATTCGGTGTAGATTTCGGTTCTGAAGGTCGGGGCCTTGCTGTCTAATGCGACGGCGAGCATGTCGGGCTTATGACGCTGGATGAGGCCCAGAACGGCGGCGGTGAAGATGTAGGTCGCCTGGGTCGGTTCGCCGGTGGGGCTGGTCAGCGGTCGCATCCGGGCATAATATGCGGCGTAAATGTGCGCGTGGCCATCTATTATGTAAAGGGTCTTTGCCATTGACGCCACTTTATGTATCAGCGGATTCGCTGTCAAGGAATACTCGATGCTCTCCACAGTCTGTAAGGACTCCCAAGGAGGCTGCAGAAATTTGGGAGCCGGCGAGCCAAGAAATTTACGCGGCGAAATGTCTCGGAAGGTAACGAGATTGAGTCCGGCGAGGTAATTCCCAAAAAGGCCGGGCTCATAACTATTGAAAAGGCCGTAGTTACCAAAGCAAAAAATCGAATTGTTCCTTCCTATTGATTGCAAATCAACTTGCCAACCATGTGCAAAGGCAATTCCTGCTGCCTTTGGACGGAGGTGAAATTGGCTTTGTTTGGGTTTGTTTTGGGTTTGTTTTGGCATTTTATTGGCTTTAATTGGGTTTGATTGGGTTTGTATTGGGTTTGAATTGGGTTTGTTTTTCCCACTCCACCAAGTGTCCTTTTTTTCATACTCCCTTGTAATATAATCACTTACGTTCATTTGGGCTTTTTGGAAATTGGGTTTGTTTTGCATAAAATGAGCGATTTGTAGTGCGTTCTCTACAGTTGTAGAGGGGAAATTAGTGAAAAGTGAGCTAAAGTGCCTAAAGTGAGCTAAAGTTTGATTCTCGATGATCGTATATCGTATATCGTATTGCGTATGTCGTAATTGATTCCCGCCTGCGCGGGAATGACAGGTGTGACGGGAGGCTGTCGATTTTGGGGCGTTTGGGCGGTTTGGGTAAGCCAAATGATTATTGATGATTGATGAATGATTCCGTCTAAGGAAGGCCGGATATTCGATATTGGTTGTTGACTGTAACATCATATTGGGTAAGGAGTTATCTGATAGCATGAAATCCGAAATCCTAAGCTCTAAACCCTAAACAAATCTAAATTACCAAAATAAAAATGTTCAAAACTTAGCCTGGCTTGCCTGAATTCGTGCGGTTCTCCGCGTAATCCATCGCCTACCGGCGTTTTACGTTTACCCTCTGGTAAACATACAACCATATTAACAGATTATTAAACGATGGTCAACAAAAAAATGAAAAAAAATTGGATGCCGGATGCTCGTTAGTGAAGAGTGAGCTAAAGTGAGCTAAAGTGCCTAAATTTGGGTTCTCCCCACAAGGGTCCTTCGCTGGGCTATGAAATGCTGGATACTGGATACCAGATACTCGATTCACGATGCTTGAGCAGGGTATTTTTGGGTGGACAAGGATTATTTGGCCTGGTAGATTGTGGGCTTACAGGATGCAGATATCCTGGAGACGCAGCAAATGTTAAAAGAGCAAAATGGCATGCAATGCACTGCCTACCAACTAATAAAAGAAACGAGGATGTAAAGAATGAGTGAGAATGAAAAGCGCTTGACTTCATTGCCGGGATTGGCGGGAATTGGCTTGATATTAACCGGGATTGCCGGCCTCATAGGTGCATTCAGTGGAGGTGGAGGCTTAAGTCTTTTAGCCTCCGCATTTGCTTTTGGTACCCTCTTTTATGTGTGCTTCAAATAAAAAGTGGCTGTCGTTAGGTAAGAAACAAAAGGCAGAAGAGCACAAGTGCATAAGTGCATAAGTGCATAAGACAAAAGATGCAAGACGCGGCGGGGAGGGTGAGACTATAGAGAAGGGAGGAATGACAGTGAAATCGCTAATGTGGTATTTTCAAAGACATGCTTTGTTTTTGTTTGTTGTATTATTTGTTTGCTCGTGTGGTGGTGAGGGGAAAATCCCACAGTCTGTGCGGTTGTCTGAATGCTTCTATTCTTATAACTATGTCATTGACTGGGCGGCCCTGGGGGACCCGAACAACAATCCGATATTACACGCCTACTTAGAGGGGGCCAGTGAGGAGAAATTGGGCTCGTTAAGGATAACGGATATTGATGAGCGGATAAAGCGGCTCGAGAGGGGCAGGATAATCAAACGATTTGATGATTCATACATGCCGGCCCATCCTGTCATAGCCGGCGGGAAAAGGCGGGAACTGAATTCGGTTATTCGTCAGGCTGCAGCGAAGATGCTTCCGGTGACGAGGGACACGGTTCGAAAAATTCGGCCTTACTTTAAAGGGCACGAGGAAATGCTTTATCACGTTGTGTGGTCCGGGATAATGGACGGAGGGCTGGCGTGGCAAACTTTGGAGGAACAACTGGAGAGGCAGGCCGGCAAAGCTGATATTGACCTGCGAATGGCCTGGTGGATTTATCCGGAGCATAGTCATCATGCCGGGACAAATACCTATGGGAGCGCCCAGGGGGCCTGGATTATAACAGGACTCAAAGGTTTTCCCGAGCCTCACATCATTCGTGAGGCCATTCAGAGTGCTGAGAATAATCTTATACATTCCGGTCTGGCGGGTACAGCTGTCGGGAAGGAGAATGTGAATGAGAGCCTTCGCCGGTACGGCCTGATTGACGGAAAAGGACACTCAAGATTATTCATTCTGGAAAAAGGGGACCCCGTTGTTCCGGTCGCCTCCAAATTGTCGGTTGAGTTTGCTCGGAATGCAATAAAGCATTTGGATTTAGAAGGCATCAGTCGCATTCTTGCCACGACGCCGGAGCAATCTCTGGTAATCTCATATCACGAACTGTGTTACGAACTCCTGAAAGAGTTGACAAGCACAGGTGCTCTTGCTTTGCCTAAAGCAGCGGATGCAGGAGAAAAGGGCGTCCGCCGTCTTGTTTCTTTTTATATGCTCAATCCGCCCTGAGAACGGGGCTGAATATATAGACAATCCCGCGAATTATTTTTCAGTTGAACAATTTTCCGGAATTGACGATACTATATACTCAGAAGTCAGAGGTCAGAAGACAGAATTTAGAATCGAATATCCAGAATATGGGCCTTTACGATAGAGATTATACTCAGGCGGATTTTGAGTCTCAACGGCACTATGGGCCGCGTATGCGGATGGTCTGGCCCAGGATTACTCCAATGGTCAAACGGCTGCTGATTATTAACGTGGCGGTGTTTTTGGTCTCATTCTTAATTCCGCAGCTCGAAAGACACATTTTTTACTGGTTCTCCGTGTACCCGGCCACCTTGGGGATGTCTTTGCAGCTCTGGAGGCTGATAACCTACCAGTTCTTACACGGCGGCCTTGGGCACATCTTCTGGAACATGTTGATTCTGTACTTTTTCGGGCCAATGCTTGAGCGTCTGTGGGGCGGCAAAAAATTCCTTACCTTTTATCTTGTTTGCGGCGCAATGGGCGGACTGTTGTATCCTTTCCTGGTCCTTGTCGGCTGGCTGAACGCGGCGCCATTGGTCGGCGCTTCCGGCTCGATTCTCGGAATGCTTGCCGCAGGTGCGATATTGTTTCCAAATATGATGGTCCTTGTGATGTTTGTAATTCCTGTAAGGCTGGTAATTGTAGCGTTAGTTCTTGCCGGCATCAGTATCATAACCTTGTTAAGGCCTGACCAGTTCTCAAATGCCGGCGGAGAAGCGGCGCATCTCGGCGGTATGGCGGCCGGTGCAGTTTACGTGGTCTCACAGTCCTGGCGGGACAGACTAAAACTGAAAGTCCGTTCCGGCGTGTGGCAAAGGAAAATCGCCGAGCAGCGCGATCTGCAGGTCGAGGTCGACCGCATCCTGCAGAAGGTCCACGAACAGGGCATCCACAGCCTGAACTCGAAAGAAAAAAAAGTCCTCAAGCAAGCCACAAAAACAGAGCAAACGCGAAACAGATTATAAAACAGAGGTTTGTTTGTTAAGGTCCCGGTAGAACCATTCCGGAGGAAGGACAAGCAGATGTTTACAAAAACAACGTTTAGACTTCTACTTTCCGCACTTGTATCTGTCATCCTGTTGGCCGCGTGGCCGAGCTATGGCCGGGACAACAAGGCCGCCCAAGAACTCGATGACTTGATAGCAAAGGTCAAACGCGACAAAATAATCCAGCAGGACAAAATCGATGAGGCGGTGAATATCATATCACGTGCCGGCGAGGTGCTCCCGGCTGCGGAACTGCTGGACAAGCTTGAGAAGTTGCAGCAGTATCGTCAGGACAGCGTAATTCCGACGGCGCAAAAGCGGCTCTCTAAGGACATGCAGCCGGATTATACGATTCTGTCTTTGCAGGTCGGGAAGGCCAGGCAGGTATCGGCGGAGCAGGTTAAGGCGCATCCTGCGGCTGATGCCTTTCCGGGGCCTGTTCCCGAGGACGCAAAAAAAGTCAGGCGAAAGATAAAAATAAACACCAGCGCCCCCGGCTGGCAGCTCGGCAGTACCAGAAGCCGGTACTGGCACAGCACAGGTCTTTACGCGGCGCCGGGCAAACTTATCACCGTTAGCGTAGCCGAGGAGGTGGCGGAGAAGGGACTCTATGTGCGAATCGGTGCGCACAATGACCGGCTGTGGAGAAAAACCTCCTGGGCACGGGCACCGGAGATATGCCGCAGTTTTGAAATCACGCAGACCGAAACCAAGGCCGCTAACGCATTCGGCGGCTTGGTCTATATTGAGGCGCCGTCTGATTTGAAGATTGGACAAATAACGGTCACTATAGAAGGGGCTGTCCCGGCACCATATTATGTATTGGGTAAAACCGATACGGATAAGTGGCGCAAGACGATACGCGAACATCCGGCACCGTGGGGCGAACTGGCCGGCAGGAAGGTGATTTTTACGCTGCCTTCAAAGGTCCTTCGCACGGTCGATGAGCCTGAGGACCTGATGAATTTCTGGGACGCGGTAATGGACCGCTATGCGGAACTGCTCGGCCGAGACCCGCAGCGGAGGCGCATCGAGCGATTTGTGCCGGACGTGCAGATAAGCGCCGGGTATATGCACTCCGGCTATCCGCTTATGACGATGATGGACATCACTACCACGATGGTCGATAAGGAAAGAATTATATCGAACAGACACGGCGGCGTGTGGGGACTTTTCCACGAAATCGGGCATAACCATCAGAACCGCGACTGGACCTTCAGAGGGACAGTCGAGGTCACCGTCAATCTGTTCTCGCTGTACATAATGGACAAGGTCTGCGATGTCCCGGACAAGGGACATCCGTCCATTACCAGGCGGGCCCGCAAGCGCAATACCGAACGCTACTTTGCCGATGGCTGCGACTTTGAGAAATGGAAGAGGGACCCTTTTCTTGCGCTGTGTATGTATATGCAATTGCAGGAGGCATTCGGCTGGGAGCCGTTTACGAAGGTCTTCAAAGAATACAGAACGCTGGCGCAGGACGAGCGTCCGCGAAGCGAAGACGACAAAAGGGACCAGTGGATGGTGCGTTTCTCGCGTGCGGTAGGCAAAGACCTCGGCCCGTTTTTCGAGGCCTGGGCCGTACCCACTACCGAGAAAGCCAGGGCCTCCATCGCCGACCTGCCGACCTGGATGCCGGACGGTTTTCCTCCGGAGGGTGCAAAGCCACCAAAATAAGTCAGCCACCGACCTGGGCCACGAGCAATGAGCCACGAAAATGTTTGGCGGAAATTGCGGCTTTGAGAAGCTTGAGTATTTGGAAGGGATTTATATTGTTGCCCATTTTGGACTGGAAGCGAAGGGAACAATCGGGCAAGGTCAAAGGAGATACCGAGCTCTTTTCTGATACCTGTTTGAAGGAGAAAGATTGTGAGACAGTCACAAAAAGACAGATTTGTGCATAACGTAATTGCACTCGTGTATGACTTCGATGGTACTTTGACTCCTGGAGCCATGCAGGAATATACAGTGCTGCCTGAAATCGGTATAAAGAAGGGCAAGCAGTTTTGGGATGAAGTTGAGAAGGAAGCGCTTAAGACAGGAGGCGAGGAAATAGTTACTTATATGCGGCTGATGATTGAAATGTCCAGGCATAAACACTATCCCGTTACGCCAAAAGTATTGAAGTCGCTCGCAAAGAATATCAGTTACTATCCCGGAGTGAAAACGTTCTTCGAGAGAATGACTAACTACGTAGAAACGAAGTTTGACGTTGGTGTGAAATTGCGTCATTATGTAATCTCGGCCGGATTGAAAGAAATAATATCGGGAGCAAGTATCGCCAGGTATTCTTACAAGATTTTTGCATCAGAATATTATTACAATGAATATGATGAGGCTACTTTTCCCAAAGTGATAGTCAATGACACTTTGAAAACACAGTTTATTTTTAGAATAAATAAAGGCAAGGAGTCTCTGCACGAGAACATCAATCTGTATATGCCTCCGCAGCGGCGCCCTGTTCCTTTCCAAAATATCCTGTACATAGGTGATGGGTTGACGGATGTACCATGTATGACTGTTATCAAAAAGAATGGTGGTTTTGCTATAGCGGTATATAAGCCGGGCGATTCTAAAGGCCTGAAAACGTGCAAAGAGCTGTTAAAGGCAGAGAGAGTGGATTTCATTGCCGAGGCAGATTATAGAAGTAACAAAGAGCTCGATAGATTAGTCAAATTATTATTAAATAATATTGCTGAAGGAATTCGGTACAATAAAGAGTCGTTCAATCAATCAAAGAAATATTTTCCCTGAGAGAAAAGTGGCCAAAAGAACACAAAAGAACTGTTGGAAGCACAGTATCGAAATCAATCAATAAAAAGACGCGTGCCGGCAGAGTAAGCGCCTCAAACATAGTCTGGTCACACAGAACGCAGACAGCTTCATGCGTCAAATTACATGGATGGTTCGTCGTAGGTAACTGTGAACAAGTATCATCAAATAGCGCGACGTATTTTTTGGGCTATTGTGCTGGGGGTGTCCTTTTATCCTGCTCATACCAACGCAACCTTCGAGGACAGAAGCACCCAATTAGGTCTTGCCTTAACAAACGGTCCAGCCGCATGGGGGGATTATGATAACGACGGCTGGGTGGATTTGTATGCGGCAGGGGCGCTGTGGCGAAATAATGAGGGTAAAAACTTTACAAAGGTCATGGGGAAGGGAGCAGGCATCTGGGGCGATTATAATAATGACGGGTATCTTGACTTATTCGTCTTGGACGGCCGCCAAATTCTGAGGAACAATCAAAAGGGAGCTTTCATACCGATTTCGCTGCCGGAGTTCCCCAAGTCTGTAATCCGTGGGGCCAACTGGGCCGATTACGACGGCGACGGATATGTTGACCTGTACGTCGGCGGGTACGAAACCTGGCCCTCGTCGTCGTATCCGGACGTAATTCTGCGCAATGACGGAGGCGCCGGGTTCTCTCTGAAATGGACGCAGTCCGAACCGATTCACCGCGCCAGGGGTGTTACCTCGTGCGACTTCGATAACGACGGCGATATGGACGTATATGTTTCCAACTACCGTCTTCAGGCAAACCTTTTGTGGCTCAATGACGGAACGGGCCGCTTTGAAAACGCAGCGAAGGAATTCGGCGTGGACGGTGATTACAACGGACACCAATGGTCTTACGGCCACAGTATCGGCTCGGCATGGGGTGACATTGATGAAGACGGCTACATAGACTTATTTGTCGGCAACTTTAGTCACCCGCCGGCCCACCAGGACCGGTGCAAGTTTTATAAAAATACTGGGCCCGACGGCAAGTACCATTTTCAGGACATGTCCGAGACAGCATCTGTTGGGTGGCAGGAATCATACGCTTCGCCCGCCCTCGGCGATTATGACAACGATGGCGACCTTGACCTGTACCTGACAACAGTTTATGCGGTGGGGTCGGGCGGCATACGAAACTATCCTGTCCTCTATCGAAACGAGGGCAAGTGGCGTTTTACCGATGTCACTTCAGAGGAAGGTCTGGCCAAACTGTCGCCGACATACCAGGCGGCGTGGGCCGATTTTGACAATGACGGAGACCCTGACCTGGTCACGGCAGGAAGGCTCTTTGTGAACATGACGAAGGGCAACAACTGGATTAAGGTCCGTCCGGCCGGCGATGGAAAGAATGTAAATAGCGCCGCCATCGGCGCTCAGGTCCGAATCCGCATACGTGACAAGACGATTACCCGCCAGGTTGAAGCAGGGACAGGAGAGGGAAATCAGAATGATATGACACTGCATTTCGGGTTGGGCAAATGGGACGTGGCGGTTGCGACAGTAGAAATAGCCTGGCCAAATGGAGTTGTTCAAAAAATCCACAAGGTAAGTGTGAACAGCCTGCTTGAAATCAGATTCAAGAAATAATGCATTCACCAGTTGACTGTTTTTGACCCGTACTTGCGTAACCACAGGTGCGAGCACTAACGGCTATCCGCTAAAGACTATCCACCACCGCACAAAAAAAGCTTACGGGATAACTGCAAGGCTTTGATTTTCTCATTGCAGCTTATGAGAAGGAGGAATCTATTTTTTATTTTTTTCAGCCGTTCGCGGTTGTTCAGCAGGTGCCGGATGGATTTTTAACGAGCATCGCAGGCATTTTGGCCGGGCGACGTTTATCAATGGCTTAAATGGATTTGGGCTTGTATCTATGGCCGAAAAATGGTATAATACTGGTCTTTAGTACATTGTTCAGAATAAGCATTGTTTTGTGAGGTGCGGTGAGAAAATGTAGTCTCTTAGATCAACTGCCTTAAGCTCAAGTAGATTGAAACAAAGAGCGTTATCGGTGCGCATAGCATACGCCGTTAAATATTAACAATTTTTCAAGGATAAGAAAATGGAAACGAAACAGAAAAAAACAAAAGTTGTAGTGAGTCTATTGGTCTTGGCTGCTCTGTGTGTGTTTTCACTGTTTGCTGTGGCTGGCAATCTGGAGCCGAGCGCGCCGCCTGGGCCGACGATGAAGACGTTAGATGAGGTTCAGCCAGGGATGCCGATTTCATCGATACCATACACTATCGTTGAGTCGGGATATTATTATCTTACATCGAGCGTTCAAAACAGCAGCGGCATGTTCCACGGGATCACGATATGGGCGGATAATGTTACTGTTGACCTGAAAGGCTTTTCCATGATTGGTGATGGGTCTGCGGGCCTGCATGGAGTAGCTATTGAGGGGACCCACAAGAACATCACTATTCGCGACGGCACAATCAGGGACTTTGACAGTGGTATTTACGAGAATGACACCCAAGGCACAGGCCACCGGATCATTGGCGTTAAGGTGCTTTCCAATATGAACAATGGCATTAGTCTTTTTGGCAGTAACAACCTTGTCAGGGACTGCACGGTGAGTGACAATGGCACTTCGGCTTCAAGGAACATCTACGGCATCCTTGTCAAAGACGACAGTTCGGTAACGAATAACAGGGTTTATAACAATGGAGGCTCGGTGTTTGGCAGTGTTGAGGGCATTAAGGCCGGCAACGGCTGCGAGGTGATCGGCAATGTTGTCAGCAACAATGGCATTGGTGCCGGTAGTACCAAGGGTATCTATACCAACCCTTTCTGCACAGTTACCGGTAACACGGTCGTACGCAACGGAGGCGGGTCCGGCAGTGTTCTGGGTATATGGGCCAGCGGCGGCAGTACGGTGAGAGGCAACACGGTTTGCTCGAACGGCAATTCGGCTTCGGGCTATGTCAGGGGTATCGTAGCCAACCCCGGATGCACTGTGTCCAATAACACGGTCAGCGAAAACGGAAATTCCGCTTCTGGTGATGTCTACGGCATCTATGCCAGCAGCGGCTGCATGGTTAGCAATAATGTGGTCTACAAAAACGGGTATGGCGCATCGAGCGATTCTTTCTTTGCCATCTACGGCATCTATGCCGGCGATAGCTGTACGGTTATGAACAACACGGTCAGCAAAACCGGCGGTGCGGCAGAGTGCTTTGGTGGTCCGTTCATTTGTAGCATCTTCGTCGAGGCCGGCTCGACAGTTACGGGTAATACGGCAAGCAAAAACGCAACGCCGATTTCCTCGGCCATTGCGTCAGGCATCTCTCTTGGAGAATATAGCCTTGTGGACCAGAACACGGCATATGATAACAAAGGACAGAACATGAATAATCCGGGCAATTGCAGCTTCGGAGTGAACGTGCCTCAATTACCATAAAGAGAGGCGGTTTGCTTATCAGTAATTGGGAACAAGGCATGCGCATCGTTTGTGCATGCAGTAAACAATACTTTTCTTGAAAGGAAAAAAAGATGGAAACGAAACAGAAAAAAACAAAAGTTGTAGTGAGTCTATTGGCCCTGGCTGCTCTGTGTGTGTTTTCACTGTTTGCTGCGGCTGGCAATCTGGAGCCGAGCGGGCCGCCTGGGCCGACGATGAAGACACTTGATGAGGTTGAACCTCGGATAGCTATTCAGTCATTGAGTAGTTCCGCGACAGGATTATATATTATCAACGAGCCCGGGTCGTACTATCTGACGGGTAATATTTTTATCAACTTCAAACATGGTATCGAGATTGGGGCCAGTAATGTTACGGTCGATCTTATGGGTTATGAGATCAGGTCTTCGTGGGACATTAAAAATCCCGGGCCGAACTTGAACTTTGACGGGATATCTATTGCCCCCGGAAACGACAATGTAGAAATACGAAACGGGAGTATTTTTAGTAACAACTCATCCGAGGGAGGAGTTGCATATAACGGTTTTCGCTATGGTATTTATGCAGCCGATAGTGCCGGCGTGTATTGTCACAGGACACGCGTTATCGATGTTCGTGTTTCGGGCAGCCGTGAGATCGGTATACGTTTGAGAGGCACGAACAATATTGTCAAAGGATGCAGTACCGAAGGTAACGAATACGGAATCAACACGCGCGATAACAGTTTGATAGTCGGCAATACGGTTAAGGGCAGCCGGCTTACGGGGATTCTTCCCGGAAACGGAAGCACAATCAGAGGGAATTCTTCGACGGACTGCCTGGTACATGGAATTTATTGCGGCGAGAACTGCATCCTTGAAGATAATGTTGTCAGGGGCAATGCCGGTAGTGGGATAGTGGCTTTTTCGGGTAGTATTGTGTCGGGTAATGTCGCAGCGGGTAGTGGAAATTACGGCATCAGTGCTTATTCGAATTGCAAGGTGAGCAGTAACAATGCCTATGATAATGGATTTGACGGTATCAACGTTCGTGATTATTGTATAGTCAGCGACAATACGGTTTACAGCAATAACACTTATGGGATCAAAGCAGGCCATGGCTGTTCGGTTACAGGCAATAACTCAAGCGAAAATACATTTTACGGCATATACTGCGGTGACGGTACGAGTCTGAACAACAATACGGCGTCTGGCAATTCGGGGGGTATGCATACGGGTCTCGGGTCGAGCATTATCGGGAATACGGCACGCAGCAACGGCATTTATGGTATTCATGTTTCGGGCAACTGCCTTGTTAACAATAATACGGCTTATAATAATACAACGAATATTTATGCTCCTTCCAGTACAATGGGGACTAATCATGCGCCTTAATTTTTGCGTGAAAGGACAAAGAAGATGAAAAAAAATAAACTATTGAAAGCTTTTGTAGTTTGCATGGTCATGCTTTGTCAGGCAAGTCTGTTGTACGCCGAGAATATCGATCCATACAACGATGAGATGCAGTATGCTTATGGCGAGAATGTCGGGTGGCTGAACTATGAGCCCAACACAGGTGATGGTGTACAGGTTACAAGCGATAAGCTAACCGGTTTTGTCTGGGCCGAGAATATCGGTTGGATAAGCATGTCATGTGAGAACACCTCAAGCTGCGGGACGGTCAGCTACGGTGTGACCAATGACGGTAGCGGGAACTTAGGCGGCTATGCGTGGGCGGAGAACGCCGGATGGATAAGCTTTTCATGTAACAACACGTCAAGTTGCAAAACGGTCGATTATGGTGTTACGATCGATGCGGACGGTAACTTTACCGGCTGGGCCTGGGGAGAGAATGTCGGCTGGATAAACTTCAATTCGGCTGACCTCTACGGATATGGTGTTCTGGCGTGCAAGGTGAACTTTATAGACCTGGCGAATTTCGTTGACGACTGGCTCCAGAGCGGCAACGTGCCCGGCAACCTTAATAACGACAGAGACGTTGATCTTAAGGACTATAGCATCCTGGCTGATTACTGGCTCGACTACTGCCCCGACGGCTGGCTATTGAAATGATTTTTAAGCTGCGTAGAATTAACCCAAGTTACGCAGTTGTAGCAAAATAAAATTTTTTTCGGTATCAAACCGGCGATTGCCGTTTGTAACTTAGGCTCACAAGCCCAAAACTCGATGTAGTGAAGACCTACTCTCTTGCAG